>Ga0224495_10000139_pt1 | contig 55579 bp, 49 predicted proteins | sample SF_Jul11_sed_USG_FD_168128 | JGI IMG/M metagenome (GOLD analysis project Ga0224495, IMG submission 168128) | Sediment microbial communities from San Francisco Bay, California, United States - SF_Jul11_sed_USGS_4_1 | ecosystem: Environmental > Aquatic > Marine > Sediment | place: USA: California...
ACGATAGCTGCCTTCAAACAATACTATCAGAGTGATTCAAGCGCCTTCTTCCTAGTAATTAGAGAGATAAGTACGCAATTGACCTCATTAAATGGGACTGCGGCAGTAGTGGGTTTTGGAAAGAACTATAGATTGTACATGAACTACACAACGATTCCAGGTACTGGGCTTTCTGGTGCAGATGTGACCATTGCAAATGTCGTCCCGGCTATCGGTCTCATTTGGGAAAACACTACGCCTGAATTCGGAGGTCTTTACTCAATCCTACTAACCCCCCTAGAATCAAATACCTTTACAGTTTTGGTACAAGCTAGTCTATTCAATCACCAAACCCAATTCGTTCTCTTTACATTGACTGCCACGGCAATCGCCACAACTCTTACAGTGCTAAATACTAGTACTTCAATATCTCTTGATCAGACCTTTACTGCATATTTGCTATTTCAGGATGAGGATCTCGTTGGATTGGGAGATGCAAACCTGACAATCCAGAATTCTCCGGTTGGAGTATCTATCTCTGAATTTGATGTAATTGGAAATGGATACTACCGAGTAACTCTTACACCTGAACAGGTTGGGACATTTGATGTGATTTTCAAAGCTAGCAAGAATGGATATCAAAATGGCTATGCGAGTTTCACATTAGGCGCTGTTAGAATTCCGACAGACCTTCATATTGGCAGTGGTCTGTCATCAGATTCAATGATGTTTTCAGAGTCCTATCAGTTATTCGTCATTTATGACCGAACAGATTCAGGGGCTAATATTACAGGCGGGACAATCGATTTGCAACTATCTCCAGATACTGGCATCTCTTGGTCATATATCGAGGTTGATGAAGGATATCTCATAACAATTGAGACTACACGAACTGGAAGATGGACACTAATTGTAACAGCCCTGAAAGAATCACATACAAGTAGTACTGCCGAGTTCATCCTCGATGTCACTCCAATTCCGATTCATCTAACATTGCTATCAAACACCTCGATTGTGGAGGGGTCAATCTACTACCTAAGAGTGCAAATAGTACAACAGGGAACATCAATACCAATCACGAATGCGACTCTAACATATCGAATTTCACCGACTGGATCTGGCGAATTCTTTGAAATGCATGAGACCACTACCGATGGAGAGTATTTAGCTGAATTCCCCATGCCTCTATACTCTGATGAAACTGAATATACACTTGAAATCAGGATTGAGAAGGATAATTACGAGTATCCTCAATCTATCTTCGAACAACGCATTACCAAGACCATCAATTGGCCTGTTCGAATGACACCCATAGTAATTGGAGGAAGTGGTATTGCTAGTGCTTTCTTTGTTTTACTTGTTGGATTACGAATTTCCACTAGGAGAAAGAAGAAACAGCTTAGTCATGACCTCGCTGTCAAACAACGATTTGATGACGCTGACAATATTATTGGTGTTATCATACTTCACAAGAAAAGCGGTCTTCCGATTTATTCGAAAATGATGAAAGGTGGATTCGAGGAAGGTATAGTGGCAGCTTTCATCACTGCAGTTACTCACTTTAGAGAAGAGTTCGAGATGTTCGATGAAGAGACGATGATAGTTGTACCAATTTCCGATATCATCCGTGCAGTTCAGACTAAGAATCTAATTTGTGCAATCATTACGGTAAAATCTGCTTCAATTGAGCATAATCGGAAAATGGAAGAATTCGCTCGTCAGGTATCAACATATCTTGATGATTTGGTGGGAGACCGTCCGAATGGTATTATTGATTCTAAAGTTGTTGAAATGCTCGAATATGTCTTCAATACAACAATGGATGGATTCCTTCTTCAACACTACAAAGTCGCTACAGCTGAGAAGTTTCCAAAGCGATATGAGATACTAGACGCAACTTTGCATGACACTGATACACGTCACTGTACAAAGCCTGTCCTGCTAGCTAAGAGCCTCACGAGTTATGGTGTTTCTGAGGCAAGAGGATGTAGTCTTGTATTGGAAGCAATTGAGAAGGAACTAATCATACTCTGTACAGAAGAGGAAACCGAGACCCCGGAGATTAACTTTGCCGATTTCTTCTCAAAGCCAGATAGGGCTGAATCAGAAGAAACTTAGAATCAGAGCGCTATAAGCCCCAGGTAGAACGCTCTTTCATCATCGGTGAATTGAAATGAGGATATGTCTTCAAAAGTGCGAGGAGATTATCAATCATGAGCCCCGGATTTCTCAGTGATAAGAGAGCTGTTGCAGCAATCATTATAGCTATCCCTCTTGCGATAGTAGCAATAGTGTTTGTTCGACCTATTGACTTCACCATCTCTATGGTAGTATTTGGTATAGCTTTGGTCTTGTTTCTCTTTGCATGTCTTTTGGACACAATAGATGAGCTTCAACCCACTTCAACATTGGCAGGTACTCCAAAAGTTGAGAAGAAGGTCAAGGAAAAGACAAAAGCAAAGGCTTCCGCAAAACCATCCGATGAGCACGCTGAGGTCTATATGCCCGAGGTAGTCAAACCTACTATTGAGCCTAGTAAGCTTCCGATTGAAACAATTGAAGGAATTGGTCCAGTCTATGGCAAGCTACTGCGTGATGCAGGATTTCCCACCGTTGCAGATATGATTGCTGTAGATGCTGAGAGAATTGCTGAGATTTGCGATGTGAATATTGAGCACGCTGAGAAATGGATTGCCATGAGTCGTTTCGCTTGGCTTGATGAGATCTCTGAGGAAGATGCAGAGGCTATCGTCTTTGCTACAGGAATAACTGACCTTGAATCCCTGGCTAACGCAGACGCTGATGATGTACTTGCAAAGATCGGGAAGGCTCTTGCTGATGGTGATGTTCGAGTGCCTTCAGGGTATGTTATCACTATTGAGAAAGTAAGAAAATGGATTGATTCCGCTAGGAAACTAGCTTAACTTTACCTCAGGTGTTGTAATGAGACCAGAATTGATTGCTCCTTGCGGAATAAATTGTGCAGTATGTGTTGCATTTCTCGGATATACAATGAGTGGAAAAAAGAGAAAGCACCCATGTCTTGGATGCCGTTCCTTGGACATCTCAGGCAAGTCACTCTCAAGAAAGAACTGCGCCTTTATGAAGAAACATTGTGACCTTCTGGCAAAAGACCAAGTCACATTTTGTTTTGAGTGCCCTGAATTTCCCTGTCGGCATTTGAAAAAGCTTGATGACGGCTATGTGCGAAACTACAACACGAGTTTGATTGAGAATCTTAACTTGATAAAGAAACTCGGTATGAAGCGATATCTTCGCGATCAGAAAAAGAAATACACCTGTCCTCAGTGTGGTGGAGTCATCTCTGTTCATACCAAACGTTGCTACAGCTGTTCCATTCCTTGAAGCAATGGTTTCTCTCTCCTCGCCTATTTTGGAATTGAAAATTTAGGTTGCGATAAATCGCGTGAAAATCGTGCGAAAAAGTATATAGTCTGCCTTGAACAGTGCCCTAAATGAGGTGAGCTTCGTGACGGAGGATGAGTATTCAATCTTACAGAAAAAACTCAAACGGTTATGGAGGGCAATTAGTCTATTATTCATCATGGTTGTCCTTTTATTTGCCATTCTTCTGAATTTTTATTTGGTTCTGTATAACTGGGTGGTTCATGACGATCGAAATATCCCCTTTATGGGTGACATCACACTGATTCTAGTAACATCCACTGTTGTATTCTTCTTTGCTGTACTCATCTCAGCTACAGCACTTTCAGAATAGGACTAATTTTCTTCGCAAATAATCAACACCCTCGCCCCTTTCCTTCTCTTGGAACTCGATTTTTAGGGTGCATTCTACAGGCCTCTCCAACCTCCTAGAACCCTTATGTAGATATATTGTGAGAATCAGACCAGTGTATTCTCAACGTATTACAACAATATCATTAACATAACACTTAGCTTTATTTGATTTCCATGCGTAATAGAGGTTAGTTGTACCACACAACTTGAATATGTACGGAGAATGCGAAATGGCCGAAACGACAAGACCAACATCAACCCTCCAGAAGAACGCTGAAGTCCTTCACACTCTCTATGGTCTTCTAGATAGCGACCGTGAGCCAACAGATCAAGACGCGATGAGTTTGCGATATCTGTATGCGAGTTCCTGACATTATCATGCTCCTCATTATTCAATGAGGTCAATTCGCTGTCTCCGTGCACCTCCCGGCATCAGAGACACAGTGGGCGGACTCCCCTAGGTCTGCCCACACCATTTCTGAAATCAATCGATGTGAATAAAATGTCCGTGCGAAAAACGAAACTTGATAGTTCCGCTGGCACAAGAACACTTCTCAGGAAACATAGACTTCGCCTTGCAAAGATCAGCGCAGAGCGACGCGCGGTCAAGACTTAGTTCTGCTCCCTTTTCATATTGGCGTAACTTGGTTGAGAAATTACCAAACCATAACTTTAGAACACATGTTCCAATACTATGTGTACACTCATTATTTGGCTTAGAATCTCTTTGATAGTTGGATTGAAGCTTGGCTAGAGGAAGGAGTTCTACCTCTGGATGCTTCTCAGAAGCAGAGAAGACAATATCGTTCATTCATATGAATAATCACGAGGAATCAAGGCTTCATTTTATACATCGCCAAATCCGAGATTAAGTCCATTCTGATTATTGCTGAGCACTACTCATAGAACTGGAACAGTAATGAGAAACGCTGCACCCTTTGTTTCCTTCTCATCAATAAGTTCAATTGTGCCGCCGTATGATTCGACAATTCTTTTCGAGAGGTAGAGACCAAGACCTTTCCCTTCACCTTTAGTGGTTACACCTTTCTGAAAGATTCGAGGCTTGATGCTCGAATCAATGCCTGGTCCATTGTCGCGGTAAGTGATTATCAACATCTTCCCCACAAGTCCTAACCGGATGGTCACAACGGCACTTTCACCAACATAATCAGCTGTATTCCTCAGCAAGTTTTCTAGTACCAGTGGGAGTAGGATGCCTGGACGGATATCTGCGGACTGAATTTCAGATTCAATCAAAAGACTGATTCTTGCACCGCCACTGGTATGTTTGGCTCGATCAGCCATGTTCTGAAGGGTCATTAGAAAATCATATTCACCTCCTCTTCCAACAACGGAGAATAGTTTAATGACCCGCGACATTCTCTCACTAACCGCGAGGGCAGTTGAAAGGTATGATTCCCTGTCTGGAGGAACCACCATTGTTTCGTCAAGAAGCTCAATATGTCCTCTCACTATCTGCATATCATTACCTAGATCATGAGTCAGGACTGAGGTGTATACTTCAAGCTCTCGCTGGCGTTGCTCAAGGAATTTCTTATGCTCCTCTAGCTGTGAAAGATAGTAATTTAGTATCCCTGAGAAGATCAAAACAACAAGGGAGAGTGAAACTTGGTCGATAATGGGTTCGAGTGCTGCCATGAGCCCTATATTCGGGTGAATCTCACAGTATACCAAAAGTCCAGTTGTGTTTCCAATAATGAGTAATGCTTCTAACTTCGTAGTGAGCCATTGACTGCCAAAGAGGGCTGCAACTACTGGCCAGAGGATCAAATTAAGTGCAACTCTCAATTCAGTCTGGTTGAATTCTACGAGTAGAAATAGATATGGCATGATTGCTAGAAAAAGAGTAGTGATGATACCTGCAGCTATAACATACTTTGTTCTGCTGATTATATAGATTGTAAGGAATATTGATGTGGCTAAGAAGAACAACGTAAGATTATCGCGAAGAATACCGAGGACCAGTTGAATTAGAGGAAGCAGGATTACTATTAGAAGTAATGCAAATGATAGGAGTCGGGCTTTCGTTCGGAGCACATCGGAACGTATTCCCGCTGATGGCTCAATTAGAATCTGGCGAATCTTCTGAAATATAGAAACTTCTCTTGTCATGTGACTTGTATCTGACATTTCACATAACATCCTCACTAAATAGTGTGAGATTCATTGCAATATCACTGAAAAAAAAGACATGTAAGGTTTGGTCGTGCATGTCAAACATCTTGTATGTTTGTATGTGGTCTGGATTTTTCTCAATACTCTAAGTATCAATCTAATAACTATTTAATCGATTCAAAGATGCCCTCTTTCCTGAATAATCCTTTTAATGACTCTCAAGACTTCTAGAGTTATCCAATTACTTGGCTTACCTTTCCGCTCAATCATTTCGTACATGGTACTTGCATAGTCCCTCTCGACAGACTTTTTCTGCGAAAGATATGACCGCACAGTTCATCCTTCATGGCGCTCATTATTCAGACGAATCAATGTCTTGCGTTTATCTAAAGCAGGAATCGAATATACTAAGGCAAGGAGCAATGAAATCCCACAAGTGATTCCCGCCAGCCCGACATCTTGAATACTTCTTACTACCCATTCTCCGTAATACGCTGTCGGCAAGACTAATTGCCCAGGTGACTGGAATGCAAAAAAGAGTGATAAAAGGCCAAATGTCAGCAGGAGAACATCAAGCACAAGGAACAAGATCCATGCATATCTCCATCTTACTATCAAAAGAATCACGATAATCAAAAAGAGCATGCCGATGGTCCATATTGCGTTCATCAAGCTACTGCCAAGCAAAGTCATATCCGGTCCTCTTATTGTCATGTAACCCTGGACAAGAATGAAGAGGAACCCTCCAAGGAATGAATGCAGCACTACATTGATGAGGACAGGACCATCGTTTTCTAGAGTCTGCTGGCGATGAAGGGATTTCGATACTATTGAGTCTTGACTGAGTAAGCCAAGATTAACAACATTCAGAAGGCATAGGAAATACATCGGAATAATAAGTTCTGATAGTCTTGGCTGGAATACAGGAATGGGCAATAGCAGTGCAAGAATAGCTAATGAGCTTAGTAGAACCATCATGATAATACTCCATGGCTTCATCATTTTTAAGAGCCAAATAGCAAATAGTTGATATGCACCTATTACTCCCCAAACCAGTAAGATCAATTGCAGGCTCGGTGGATAATCTAGTCTATTCAATCCCGTTATACCGAAGAAGAAAAGAAGTATTACACCTGACGACGCGTAGAGCCCTTCCAGAATCTCCTCCATAGTATGCCTACCTTGCATTTTAGCTAACATTGATATTTCCATCCAGACGCGCATTAGTTTCTGAGTTATCAAATAGCTTTTCGAAAAAATGACAAATGAATTATTCTCAGTCTATAGAATTTGTCAACGCTTAATAAGCAATTGCAACTTTTCTGGCTACTGACATCGAAATCGCAATATGAATTCGATACATCCGTATATTGAGAGAATGCGATGAGCGATTACCTGACAGGTGAGCATAATGGTTCTAGGTTGTCTGTCACAGGTGTTATTCTGTCAATCATGGCTATCGGGATTATCTTTGTGCTCATCAGAGCTCTAAATCCAGTCTATGGTCGATACATCATCAGTCAGGAGTATATGACGATACTTCTTGCTCTTCTAACTGCTTCAATAGTAATTGCAATCGTACTACGAAGGGTTCAGAAAGATCTCGATAGCGATGAATCATTTTTCTGACCGCCATAGAATAAATGATTCTTCTGTTTCGTTAATTCTAGATGTCTTCTGTTTCGAATTACACACTTCAGTGCTCTTCAGACCTTGAGAATAATTCAATTACTTGACTTGCATTTTCGCCTAGTAATTCCAGAAATAGTTGCGGCACAATTTCTCAATAAGCTACTTTCCAGCGCTGAGTTTCATGCCCATGATAACCTGCGTGCTAATCTTTAAACAGCCCCAGACCATCTAATACTTAACTAAATCCTATGTTTGGTTAGTGGTGGATTAATTGAGGAGATTAATAGCAGTAGCCTCTCTGTTCATTATATGCAGCATACTTTGCTTTCAAACTGCTATGTTTCAAGAGTTTCCTGTTTCTGGCTCTGTAATGCCTGTTGCTACTCCATCTAGCGTATTGATGTTTTCTACATATATTGGAGGCAGCGATGATGATACGGTTCATTCTGTGGCTGTTGATGACAACGGGAGCATATACATCGCTGGTACCACAAAGTCGAATGATCTCCCTTCCGCTGATGGACCACGAATTCCATTTTCAGGTTCTAGTGACTATTTTGTAATGAAGTTAACAAATAATTGTGAATTAGTCTATACAACTTACATCGGAGGAACATCCGCAGATGGCATTCCGAACCTTCATCCTGATGCTAGTTGTTCGATTGATGTTGATCAGTCTGGACATGTCTACATGACAGGCTACACCACCAGTCCAGATTTTCCAGTGGTAAACGCTTGGGATGATACATACAATGGTAATGGCGACTGTTTTGCTTTGAAACTCAGTCCATCTGGCGATGCCATTGAATATGCCACTTTCATTGGCGGCAATAAACTTGACATGGGCATCACCATTTCTGTAGATGACTTGGGGAATGCATATATTTCCGGAAGAACATGTTCATCTGACTTTCCCACTCTGGCTTCATTTGATGATACACTTGGCGGAGTCCAGGATTGTTTCCTCTTGAAGCTCAACGTCACCGGACAAATCGTCTACTCTACGTTTGTGGGTGGCGAATCAGGTGGTGAAGGCTCGCATCCAAATGGTTTAGTTATAGACACAAATGGGAATGCATACATCATAGGATGGACTAACTCTCAGGACTTTCCCACTGTCAATGCGTTCGACAGTACTTTAGACGGAATTAGTAGTGATGTCTTCTTCTGCAAGGTAAGTTCTGCAGGTCTTCTTCTTGCAAGTTCTTACTACGGAGGCATAGCCACAGATGAGAATGGCGGAATTGCTGTTGATGGAGAAGGAAACATCTATATCAGCGGTCATGGAAGCATCGGTTATCCAGGAACTATGGTTCTCTCAGACCATCCGGAGATTTTCGTTGCCAAATTTGACTCTTCTGGGAGAAACCTGATCTATTCCTCTGTCTTCGGTGGGATGTATTTTGACAACCCATTTGGTCTGCTAATTGATCAGGAAGGATGCCTATTTGTCACTGGAGCCACCGGGTCTTCTGACTTCCCTATGGTGAAGGCGTACGACAGCACCAATAATGGATTAGGTGACGCATTTCTGACAAAACTGTCCAGCGGTGGAGACAACATACTCTTCTCCTCGTATGTCGGTGGAAACTCAAGTGATATGGGAATCTCGCTGGCGAAAACCAACTCTGGTACAATCTACTTGGTAGGGATTACAAATTCCACCAATTTTCCAACTGTATCAACGCCCTTTCCAATGCACCAAAACCTTGATGGTTTTTTGGTGACGCTTGAGAACTCGTGGCCAAATGTGCCCCCTGAAGTCACCCCATCAACTTCAACATCCTCGCATCAAAATCCGAGCACTACTATAGTCACAGAGTTTGGACTTAGTTCTAATGAAATCAATCTTTTGCTCATTGCAGGAATTGGTATTGAATTAGTGGTCATCTTTTTACTCCTGCAAAATAGCTATAAGTCCTCGAGGAAAAGCCAATAGCTGAAGTTCGTGGCATGTCTAGTAATCATTCTGGAGAGTTCAATACAAAGTCTCCTCTAATCTCAACAACCTGTTTGATGACTCTTAGTACCTCTAGAGTTATCCACTTACTTGGCTTGCCTTTCCGCTCGATTATTCCGTACATGGTACTTGCATAGTCCCGCTCGATAGGCCACTTTCCTGTGTTGAGTCTCTTACTCATGATGACTCTGAGTGCATCATCAATTCGACTATCTTGTGCATATCCTAGTTTGGTGACAACAGAGAGTCCCCTGAGAATGTCGTAGAAGAACTCAGGAAAAGTAAGTAAAAGCCACTGTTCCTTGATTGGTCTGAGGTCGTGGTGATCTGCCTTGTAGAGTCTATGCATCAGAAGAAATTCCGCGCCCTGCGCAATTGCATTCTTGATGCTTGCATTGAGGAGCTTCTTTGGTGCCTCAGAGAATGCATCAAGCGGCGTGATTGTGCCCATAAAACATCCGTGCTTGTCATCCTTGTGAGCATGCCAGTAGGGGCAGAGCCAACCACCATCAGTATTTTGAATCTCTACCAGCCATTTCAGAGCATCCTTGACAGCTCTATGGTATGAATATCCCAGATGAATGAGGGCGAGTGCCATGTTCCCGGTAAGGCATGAGAGCTCCATCTCCCGTATTCTTGCACTGACCCACTCATCTACAGGCGGATACGTTTTCTTATGCTTGAGAGCTCTCTTGCGCAGATACTCATACTCTCTTTTGGCTCCTTCCTCAGTGAACTCAACGAATCCCCCCTCTTGGTGCTGGAATTCAAGTATATACTCGACTGCTCTCTCTACCTGATGATTGGTATGGTCTAAGCCAAACATAGCTAGAAACATGATTTGCCAGTATGAAGACTTATACTTCGGCAGGTACGGCTGATCCTTTGACTCCCACGAACCATCTGGATTTTGCTTGTTGAGTATACGTTGAGTTACTTTGTATTTTATGAGTTCCTCTCTTGCTTCAAGTAGCTCGGAATCTGTTTTCCTATATTCAAGGAGATCTCTCATTGTGAAGTACTTGACTGGAGGATTATCATCTTCTAATAACCACTCTATGGGGATTGCCTTGAATGATGACATCCAGTCTTTAGTCACCGTGAGTCTGCCTCAACTAACACGAGTGATTGCTCTACATTAATGAAATCATCGGAATTCTCTCTCATCATTCAGAGCGAATCCATTCCATCGTTTATCTACTTCTCCATGCTTCGAACCATAAAATTGATTTTTTCAAACGCATATTGACTTAGATTGAAATCATGAAACCAGTAGGCAGCATCACGAAGGACTTCCCCTTCCTTGATGAAGATATTCGTAATGAGATTGAATCTACTATGAATGAGGCACGCGACTACTGGGACTTTATTGAAAAGCTGGGTAAAAAAGCAAGTCATCCCGATTGTTCCGCACTGGTGATATACCTCTCGCTCTATCATGCTTCAAGAGCCTCACATACTACTGCTGTCAGGTCTATAACTGAAGTCCATCTTGACTTGCCATTGCCCTCCCCCTTTTTCCATGGTGTCGCTGATGAAGGGGACAATGCTGAAATCATTCAGAGAGCGCTTGAGCTGATACCGAATCAAGCGATTCGATTCTATCTCATGATGCGATTATATCGTGTATGCGAAATAGGAAGCCCTGAGGAAACCCGCGCGAAGAAGATGATCGAGAGTCTCCTGAGAAAAGATCAAAGACTCCGACTGCACGCGGCTGACTACTATGGTCATTATGGAATGCGCCTCCGCTGGGAAAGCCAACCTGAGAGCGCCCTGTTATATTTGAAAAAGGCTCTGAGACTGGCGAGAAAGTCAGACGACCAATGGCATCAATCCCTCCTGCTTACTCTGATTGCAGAAGTTGAAGGTCAATATAACAAGCGCCTTGGCCATTATGCGAGAGTAAAGCGATATCTTGGTGAAGCAATAGAGATCTCAAAGGCGCTTGGAGACCGTAAAAGAATTGCTGATATCCTTCAAACCATGGCTGTTTATGCAGCGAGTCGCGGCGAAATGGATGAGTGTCTTAAGTGTCAACTTGAATCAGTGAATATCCAAAGCGAATTTGGAAACATCGGCTTTACGTCTGCACACAATCTATCGGGTGTATACGCTGATATTGGAGATGGAAAGAGCGCACTCGAATGGGCAAAGATGGCTGCCGAGCTTCAACCAGGAGTCTATTCGCATCTTTTGCTGGCAGATATTTATATTCAGCTCGAAAAAATCGAAGAAGCCGAATCAACCCTTGATGCAGCTAAGGCATTGGTACTAAAAGAGGGTCTTGAATTCGCCTTGGGACGATGGTACGATGTGAATGCAAGGCTTGAACGCAAGAGAGGAGACCTAGATTCGGCACTTGATCAACATCAAAGAGCTCTCGAGATTCACGAGAAAGGTAACAGGCATCTAAGAGCAAGAATCTGTTTGAAGCAGCTAACAGAGATTGAGGTTGAGATGTTTAATCCGACAAAGAAAAATCGAGATATGGGGCACTCTGGACCTTATATGAAAAAATATGAGCAAGACATAATAGGAAACGATCTTCCTGGTCATGAAGCGCAACTGTTGCTATTAAAGGCTGAACTTCGCATGAAACAAGGGCGTCATCAGGAGGGTCAACAATTGCTAGATTCTGTTCTCAAGAGTACTAATTATCCCGCCATAAAATCTCTCCACGAAAAAGCAGTACACACTAGAGAAAAATGGATTAATGCTGGATTCATTTCTCCTCGCATTCGCAGGAAACGATAAGTCGACAGCGGAATAAAGAACCCATACCACTCTCTGTTATTCCCGATGCATACCATATCTGAAAAAGTCTAGTTGACACTGAAATCCCTTCGAAAGACAATATTTGTCGGTGTTTTTCGGAAAGAATTATTAAGTACTAACGCAAAGGTGTTAGTTTGAAGTGGGCTCTAGGTGAGAGGAATAGAGCTAGTAATGAAAGCTCTACTCTATCTTTCAGATCCAGAATAGCCAGAGAAATGTCGTCATCCGTTATACGAACTAAAACACTGCCCAAACCTCATTGATGCCTCTCACCCTGGATTTCAATTCAGGCAAAAAGAGAGGGACTGATTATGTTGTGCAAAGGCGGCAGACAAGCACCTGCAATCATATTGACTCTTATTTTCGTGTTCATGGCGATTTCTCCAGCGTTGATTGTGGATGCTACTGAATTCCCGAGTGATATCAACATTGGACCCTATGTGGATAAGGTTGTCTTCAAAACGATTGGTGATGATATTCTTGCACTCCAATCAGGAGAAATAGATCTCATCTCTGGGGGTATTCATGAACAAGATTTCCGCACGTTGGTGAATGACCCTGATATTGCCTCCTCGATCACACTACGAAATGGCTATGGTCATCTGACCATCAACTGTGAGAAGTATCCTCTAAATATTAGTGCTTTCAGAAGAGCGTTTGCTTTCGCCTATGACAAGACACGTGTGACAACAGAGCTTTTTCAGGGTCTCTCACAAGAACATGATTCGGTGGTGCCCTACCCGAGCAGTTGGTGTATTGAGGCCACTTTACCTTATCACTACTATACTGCTCAGGTTGAGCTTGGTAACCAGCTTCTCGATGATGCCGGCTTTTATATTGATCCCATCACCGGCTATAGACTTGCGCCAGATGGTTCCGAGTTTGATATAGTCATTGAGTATTCTTCTTCAGAAATTTCCGTGGGAGTGGCTCTGATTGGAGTAGATGCATTACGTGCTCTCCATATCAATGCTGACAGCTGTGCCATGGATTTCTATGAAATGATAACACGATTGGATAATCATGGTGATTACGACATCGTCATGTTCGCATATCAGTTCAGTAGCGATGATGTAGATTGGCTTGCCTATGAATACTGGTCCGAATTTGCTGATGAACCATACAAGAATCCGACACATTTTGCGAATGATACATACGACTCATGGCGTGATCAGTTACTTCACAGTACCAGTTATGAGGAAATCTATGAGGCAGCTGCAGCTATGCAATTAATCCTGCATCAAAATGTTCCCATATTAGTAGTGTATGAGAACATGTATCTGCAGGTCTATCGAACCGATAAATTCACGGGTCATGTGTATGATGAGGGAAGAAGCATAGCAAGTCATTGGACATTGAGAAAAATACACAAGATTGATGGAACCCCTGGTGGAACAGTCAAAGTAGCGACTGGAGAGCCTGAGACGTTCAATGTCTTTCTCTATAGCACTGTTATGTCTTCTGAGATTCTACTCAATCTCTGGTCAACACTATATTCGCTAGCGCCTGATATGACACCTTGGCCTTACCTGGCAGAAAATCTACTTATAGAAACTCACTCAGATAATCCCGAAATCCCTGAAGGTCATACTCGCTTCGTCATCGACATTATCCAGAATGCAACCTGGAGCGATGCGACTCTCTTAACTGCTGAGGATGTAGCTTTCACGTTCACATATATGCTTGAGAGTAGTCTATATGGCAATCCATCTGCAACAGATTTAGTTGACTTGATTGCAGCCTATACTCCGACTCCCTATAGAGTGATACTTGAGTTCAAAACTGAGTCGTATTGGCACTTCTCTAACTTCGCCTATCATAAAATCATACCCAAGCACATCTTCAATGATGTCGATGGTATTGGTTACGAAGGCTGGAAAACATGGAACCCAGTTTTTAATCCTGGAGACCCTTATATTACCTCAGGGCCTTTTATATTAACAGACTGGGAGCTTGGTGAGTTCTACGAGCTCTCAGCAAATCCGAGCTTTTGTTATTACCCCGGAAGACCAACAACCACGGAAACTGGAAATGGAACGCCTTTCAATCCTACATTGGCTATTGCTGCTGGTGCTGCGAGCGCCGCTGTTGTGATATTCTTTGGCGGCTTTGTCATGTTTCGGGAAAAGTAGCTTAAGTTCAAATGGAGAAAGAAATCCATCAGATGACTTACTTTCGTGTATTCACTGGAAGACAAAAACCATTGTTCAGATTCTACTAATAGACATGATTGAACTTCAGTCTATTTGCCCCAATCAAAAACACTCCTAAAATAAGTTGAGTACACGAATTGTCCTTTTCTTTAGGAACGCCAGACCTGGAGAATCAGCCATCTGGAGGGCTTTTTCTATACAATCACGCGCCTCTATTTCATGGCCCTGTTTTAATCTAAGTTCTCCTCTTAGGAGCAATTCGATTCCAACAACTCCCGGTAGTTCCATCTCTCGTCCGAATTTTTCCAACCGTGCATGCCATTTTCCTGCCACTTCATCATCTCGGTTTTTCGAAGTTTTCTCAAATGCCAAAACCTCAGTTTCTGCCAACTTGATCAAGCATGAATTAGCTCTATTATATCTGTGGTTTCTCTCGTTTATGATCAATGCTTTTTCAAAACTGTGAAAAGCAGATTGGAAATCTCCTCGGGCGCGTTCTAACAAGCCATTAATCATATACTCATATGCAATAGTACTTTCAATTCCTGAGTGAAGAATGAAATCTCTTGCCAGGTCCATTTGGTGAGCTGCTTCATCCAATCTGTTTAGATTAATCAATGACCAAGCAACATCCATATGGCAATACGGCAGCAACAATGGTCTTCTCCCAGCTCCTTCAAGTGCTAGCATTGCCATCTCCAGAGCTTCGCGGCCGTTTCCAAGTTCATTCAATATGAACGCAGTATCATGCAAATTTATATCTAGATCTTGAGCGACGAGTGTTCGATTTTCAATGATACTATAATTAATCTCATTTGCTTCCGAATATTCCGCACGAATGTGGCAAATGACTTGAATCAGACTTTGAAGCGACATCAGTCCTTGAATGTCCCCTAGCGTTTCGCATATTCCTCTTGCTTTAGTTAAGATGCGTTTTGCTGCTGATGTAGAACCTGGTCCGAATTGAAAGAGTCCAATTAATTCCGCCTTCTGACATAGGAGCTGACTTTCGTACAATTTGTCATCGAATATCTCTGCGGTTTTGAGTCCCTGAGTGCATGAGTCAAGAGCTCTTGGAATATCTCCCTCCTGTTTTAATCTGAATACATGATATAAATGAAATTTGCCAGAATAGCAGTTTAGTGATGGATTCTTCTCAAGCATCTCTTTAATTCGGATCTGGGTCGTTTCTTCCAGAGGATTACCAAACCCTGTCATAATAGCTATCCAATATAATTGCAATAGATACAAGAATGTTAACCAATCCTCTTCTACTTGTTCTATTGCCTCCTCCGTTGCCTTGATAGCCAGATCCCATCCAGTGTCGTTAGAGGCTTGACGGGAGAGAAGAAAGGGAAGTACGACTCTTCTCTCAGCGTTTGAATTAAGTATATTCAATTCAAATTCGCCTAAATTCAGATTATTAGCGTGACGTATTGCCAGCAAGACAATCTCATCACTAGCGTCCTCTGATATAGCAATCCGGCCTAGTGCTTTAGTAAATTCAGCATAGTTATGCGATTCTTGAAGAACTTTTTCCAGAACTTCTCTCGTGCTGGTTTCAATAAATGAGAAATCCATGGTTATTGTTCCAAAAGGTTTCAATTTTGCCACACTTTGATTTTCTAAGAGTGAGCATATTGGCATGCTATCTCAAGTATTTTTCGTTTCAGAGTATTATTCTATTTTTAATCTGAACATAAAGAAGCCTTTCAATCTTACATTGGCTATTGCTACTGGTGTTGCTAGCGTCGCTGTTGTGGTTTTCGTTGGTGGTTATGTCATGTTCAGACAAGAGTAGATCAAGTCAGATGAAAAAATCATAGTAAACTAGCTGACAGGCGGATTTTACTCCTTTAGAAACCGATCAAATGGCACGGTCTTTAGTGCTGGCCTCCATTCCTTGCTTAATTTGTCGAGGTCCCTTCGATTTGATTTCAGTGAAAAATAAAGATAGTTCTTTTGAGGCATAACCTAGACTCGGGATGAATAGAATAAATGGGATAAAAAGAACAATGACTATCATGAACGAACCATGGGCGAACGTCCATGGGCGAATAAGCAATTGCGGTAAGATGACGCCGAAAAGGTAAAACCAGAAATATAGTAGTACCTGCCCTGCAAGACCCACAAGAAAACCCTGCGCAAGGAAGCTCGCCCAATGTTGGCTAGTTCTTCGATTGTAAACGAGTCTTATTGATTGTGAATTCATTGCTCCAACGATGATGAGCATGAGAGGGGTTATCAATAGCATGAGTCCAGGAATAAATGCGATGAAGTTGCCATACGAAAGATTCACACCAAGAAGTGCGAAGTATATGTTAATAATAACAAATCCAAAGAGTGCAACGTGGCCATGAAGTAAGTGTCGCAATCCAATCTTAACTACCTCAATGATTTCATCTGGTGAATTCTTTTTTTGGTCAGTGGAATTCTGAAAATCAGTTGCATTCATTTCATGCCACTCTCCACAAGATTGAATCGGATAATACAACGTATATTCGCTCATAAGGATTTCAGAATGAAAGGAATCAGAAACCATCTCATCACATGCCAGTTTTCTTTGTGATAATGCCACTTCAATTTGAATAAGCTAGATAGAAGATATACAAATGAATTCATCCAATCCAATCAGAAACTAAGTTTATCGTTAGAGTTATATCCGTAGGTTATGGTACACCTTTAACCTACTTACTGAAGGCGGGAAAAGAGCTCAACGAAAGAAACAATAGAAAACTAGTTTCAAGGGTTGCCTATGCGGGATACTGGAAAGAAGAGTATCCGGCATCTTTTGCAGACTTTCCTGTTCAGCGTAAGGTAGGCTGTAATTAAATTCGAAAGGAGTGTGACTAAACTGAGAACTTATCCCACTAAAGATCCAGTGCTTGTAACATGCGGACTACCATATGCTAGTGGGCAGATGCACATCGGTCACCTCAGGACCTATGTACCTGCCGACGTATTTGTCAGACTCCTGAAGAAGATGCAAGTTGATGTTGCTTTCATCTGTGGGTCGGATACACATGGGACTCCAGTGTTGACAGCAGCAGAAGCAGCTGGAGTCAGCCCAAAAGAACTCTATACCAAGTATCATCAGTTCTATCTGGATACCTTTCCAAAACTGCATATTAATTTCGATAACTATGGGACAACAGACGACCCTGAGAATATCGCTCGAACAATCCAAATCGTGAAAGAACTTCAGAAAAATGGATATATCTATCCCAAGAATCTTGATTCTCCCTACTGCGATAATGAGGGCAGGTCTCTTCCAGATAGATATGTACGTGGTGAGTGTCCGTATTGCCATGTAGACGCTCGCGGAGATGAATGCGATCAAGGGTGTGGAAGATATCTAGAACCAGGTGAGATTCTGAACCCTCGATGTGCAATCTGCGGATCTCCAACTCGAACCATCACTCGCACGCACTACTACTTTAGATTATCATCCTTTGAAGACTTTCTGAAGAAATATCTCAACGATGTTGATGGTACAAAGATTGCCAAGAACTACGCTCTTGGCTGGGTGAATGAAGGTCTGAAAGATTGGTGTATCACAAGAGACTTAGAATGGGGCATCAAATATCCCGGCGATGAGAGTCTCACACTATATGTCTGGGTCGACGCTCCAATTCACTATATGTCAAGTACAGAGCAGTGGGCAAAGAAGATTAAGAAACCTGATGAATGGAAGAAATTCTGGCTTCCAGGTAGTGGTCGCTTAGTCCACTTCATCGGACAAGATATTGTCTACCATCATTGTCTATTCTGGCCTGCGATGTTGAAAGGAAGCGGCTACAATTTACCTTCTGCAATCGTTGCATCAGGAATGGTCAAGATACGAAGTCATAACTTCAGCCGCAGTAGAGGATATGTCGTTTGGATTCTAGACGATTACCTTGAGAGAGGTCTAGATCCTGATTATCTGCGCTACTATATGGTATCATTTACTGGGCATACACGTGACCTTGATTTCAGCTTTACTGCTTTCGCAGATAAAGTAAACACTGAGTTGGTCGGAACAATTGGGAACTTTATCTATCGTACTCTTCACTTTACCAAGAAGCATTTCGGTACAGTCCCGGAGGGTAAGTTTGACAAGACATTGAAGCTGGAGGTAGAGAAATCTGTTGAAACCATCATTGATGCAGTCAATGAGTACGAACTGAAAAAGGCTTCAGATGAAATCCTTCGGTTAGCATCGATTGGAAATGAGTACTTTCAAACAAATCAACCTTGGGCGCTTGTCAAGGAAAACAAGACTAAATGTGGTGATGTACTATTCAATGCAGTTGCCTTAGTTAAAGCCATTACTATCTTCATTGATGCAATTATGCCAGGTACTGCTGAAACCATATGGAAGCAGCTCGGATTCAAAGGACCTGAGGTTCATAAAATCCCTCTTGTAGCAGCACTCGAGCCTGTGAAAACAGGTACTAGGATTGTTAATCCGCAACCAGTGATTTCAAAAATTGATGATGACCTCCTCGAGTCCTTGAAAACGATTATTGATAATCGAATTAAGGCTGCTGAGAAAGCTGAGAGTGGTGAAGAACTAGTGGAAGAAAAGGAAATGATTACATTCGAATATTTCAAGAAACTCGATTTAAGAGCTGGAAAGATCCTGAAATGCGAACGTGTCCCCAAAAAGGATAAACTTCTACACCTTGAAGTGGATATTGGGACTGAAAAGCGAACAATCATCACAGGGCTTGCAGATCAATACAAGCCAGAGGAACTCATCGGTATGACTGCCTTATTTCTAACCAATCTTGAACCAAAGAAGATAGGTGGCATCGAGAGTCATGGTATGATAATTGCAGTGGAGAAGGGTGATCAGCCTGGTCGATGGTTGCCAGTGAAATTGGACGGTGTTCCTCCAGGAAGCAAAGCTGCCTAGATAACTCTAAACGATGGGGTGGATTCGCCCCATCTTGTCTTTCATTATAGGCCTTCAATAGTTTCGATTTACATTTATCACTAATTTCTGTGGAAATTGACTCAAAGGATCGAATACAGGTTAGCTAATTATTCATTAATGGCATAACCAAAAGAATAATAATAACTATTGTTACTTATTTACTATGAAAAGACTCGCTTTCGGACTCTTTGCGTTACTCACATTATTAATTTTCATCCCTTCAATTACAGCCCATGTACCTATATCTGCGCAGGATGGGGAAACACTAGAAACAGCATACAATATCGAGGACCCTACTAAGTCTTGGGTAATATATTCGAACTTGCATGAGGGCGCAGAACCCCAATATTTTGCATTTGATATTGAAGCTGGAACAAAAATAACAATGATGTTGGCAATTCCAGTAAACACTGATCCGAGCGTATTTCAACCATCAATTGCACTCATGGGGCCCGGTCTTGCCAATTCAAGTTCAATACCCAGTTATCTAGAGATTCCTGAATCAGTAGGTGTTATGATCTTTGAAAGTGAGTCAGCAACATTGGCATACGAAGGATTTACGCCAACCAGTTTCTATGAACTTATTCAACTAGAAATAATAGCTCCTCAAACAGGTGAATACTATTTTGCTGTCTATGAGCCAAATATGGGTGGTTCTTTTTCAATTGCATTAGGATATGTGGAATCATTCACACTAGATGAATGGGTACTAGTTCCATTCAATGTAATGATAATTCACCAGTGGAATGGGCAGAGTCTCCTAATGATCTTATCTCCAATGATTTTTACCATCATCCTTGGTATGACATATCTTCTGTATCGTAGAGCTGAATTTCCAGCACTTGAAAATCCTATCAGTTGGATTGGAGCTATTGGTGCTCTCTTATTCATTGGAAGTGGTGTGACAATTTTCTATGAGATGGTTATTGCCGCTCTTGCATCAGTAGATATGCAGCTGATAATTACTTTCGTCTTTGGGCTACTTCCAATACTTCTTGGTTATTACGTACTTCGCATTTTAATCAATGAGAATTGGTATGATCAAAAAGCTAAGCGAATTCGGCTATTGGTATTGGGACTAATAGGGCCCTTTCTTTGGGCTGGTCTCCTAATCGGTCCTCTCCTTGTGATCATATGTTCATTTCTTTCTTCAGGCAAAGTACTAAGAAAAACGAGTGCGATTAGTAACGAAGCACCATCACTGGTTCCCCAATAGTTTCTCTTCCGAAAAGATTATATAATATAAATTAACAATAGTTATTTAATCTTGAGGTAATCTGCATTAGTGCAGTTATTAAAGTTTTTATTGATTATTTTGAGAGAGATTGAAGATGTTAGCGGAAGGAAGAAAGCGGTACACTAGTGCCATGTCATATATTCTGGGTGGAATGAGGAAACATCCATTTCTAACCGTTGCTGCGCTACTGCTGACTCTAGTTGCATCGTTAATGACCGCCCTTCCATTTGTTCTTATTGGGCAGGCTATCGATGTGCTTAGCATTGAAGGATTCGGTACTGGTTTCTATGTTATTGTGTTTGCAATTGTTTTGCTAGGATTAGCATATTTAGGCAGTAATTTTACTGCTGGTTGGCTATGGGCAGCAGTTGTGACTGGATGGGAACGTGATGCGAGACAAGAGTTGTTTGAATCCCTTCAAGAGCATAGCATGGCTTTTCATGATCAAATCGATAGCAAGAAACTCCTCTCAATCTCAATGCAGGATCTCAACTGGATTAGAATGTCTCTAAATCCTGGACTACGGATGTTCATTGCTGGATTACTGTCCTATGGCATCACAATAATCATTCTGTGGAATATTGACATCATCATTGGTCTGATTATGGCTGTAGGATTGATTCCTTACCTCTACTTTTCATATCGATATGCAAATGTTGTCGAACCGGTCCGTCGCCAACGTGCAGAGAGAATGGAGAAACTGACGGCTTCCTCACAGGAGGTCTTCAGAGGAATCGAGGTTGTTAGAGCGTTTGGGTCTGAAAAGAGAGAGAAAGATAAGTTCGATATCGTAAGTGGAAATTATGCAAAGTCTGTAGAACAAGAGGGGCGACTATCTGCCTTCTTCTATCCGCAGCTTATCATTCTTGTCATTACAACAATTGCGTTTCTTGTTGGAGGACTTCAGTTAGGCGGCCTGCAATTAAGTCAGAGTGTAATCACAACAGGCGGACTCGTTCAGATTCTCACCTTGCTTCTTGCCATAGATGCGCAGAACTTCATGCTTCCAAGAACTCTTCTAATGATCCGTGGAAGTCTTGTCAATGCAAATCGAATCATCGATCTATTGAACTGGCAGGATCCACTTACTGAACCGGATGGCAAACCTTTGGAAGTCGACTGGTCTGGGGACATTGTCTTTCATAATGTAAGTTTTCGCTATCCTAGTGAGAATGGAAACTCAAGGTACGTGCTAAAGAACATTGATTTCAGAATACCCGGTGGCTCGAAAGTTGCACTCATTGGCAGTCCTGGAGGCGGGAAGAGCTCTATCTTGAAGCTACTTCTTCGGTTTTATGATCCAACTGAAGGTTTCATCACAGTAGGCGGAACAGACCTCCGACAGATTCGTTCTGATCAAGTTCGAAAGGCTGTTGGATTGGTTGAACAGGATGTGTTCCTGTTTAAGATGTCAATTAGGGATAATATTGCATATGGTAATCCAAATGCCTCTCAAGAGGCTATAACTCAGGCTGCAATAAAGGCTCAAGCTCATGAATTCATTCAGGAGATGACGCAAGGCTATGACACACAAGTTGGTGAGAGAGGTTTCACCTTGAGTGGTGGACAACGCCAAAGGCTAGCTATTGCGCGTGCTCTAATGCATAATCCTCATATCTTACTACTTGATGACTCAACGAGTGCGATTGATGCGAGAACAGAGTATCTAATGCGGAATGCTTTGGCAGAGGCGATGAATAATAGAACTAGTATTACTGTGACGCAACGGCTGAGAACATTACTAGAGTCTGATATTGTCATTATTGTAGACAAAGGCATGCTGATAGCTATTGGTTCACATGACGAACTCATACGGACTTCATCTCATTATAGGAAGATCTTTGAGCGTCTGCCAGAAACACGGAAACTCCTTGAGGAAGTTCCCGGGCAGGAGGTTGTAGTGGCATGAGTAATAGTCGTGGACCACCTTCAAGGACCAGTAAGAAGCGGAGCCGCCCTGTGAGTGTTCTTCTAAGAAGGATGGGCGGATACTTTCGTGGATTTAGAAAAATCGTTATTATTGGTGCTTTCCTAGCTATCGCGTCGAGTATTATCGATGCCATCAGTCCACTTTTGCTCTCATCTGGAATTGATACTATAGTTGAGCTGATTGCTGGTTCAGATGTACTCTCAGCTATTCTACCTCTTGTGCTGCTCTATTTTGGATTGAGACTCGCTAGCTGGATTGCCGGTTCCTTCTATACTTGGGTCATCGCAAGGGCTCAAGCTGGATTCGTCCAGAGTGTGCAGAAAGATGTCCATGCCCATTTAATCGATGCAGATCTTTCCTATCACAAATTAGAGCAGAGTGGTAATGTCACCTCGAGAGTTACCTCGGACACAGATGCGCTAAGCATTGGTATTCAGGTTCTAATGGACATTTCAAGCCAGCTTGTTCTTCTAGTTGTCACATTCCTGGTTCTATGGTTCACATCACCGATTGTGGCTCTCACTGCGTTGATTACAGTACCAGTTGTTATTGTTATGACTGTTCTATATGGTACAATCGGACAGCGCACAATGCTTGCTACACAGAGAGCATACGGCCAAGTATCTGGGCAAATCGCTGAGAATCTAAGTGGCATCCAAATTGCTAAAGCATTCAATAGAGAGAAAGAGACCTCTACTCAATTATTACAATTGAATCAGGAAGCATACAAACACAACTTCCGATTGACTATGTTCTTCACATTCCTGTTTCCTACATTCCAAGCAACTGCAGTCTTCATCACTGCTGCTGTTCTTTTTGTTGGAGCTGGATTAGCTTTTGGAACTGTAGCTGTGATTAGCATCGGTGAATTATTCCTTGGAGTTATTCTTGTTCAGCGGTTTATGTTCCCGCTCATTTTGGTCAGTCTGAATGGCACTCAAGTCCAAGCATCATTAGGTGCGATGGATCGAATTTCAGATGTCCTAGAGGCAAAACGTGCATTGACGGAATCTCCTAATGCTGTCGTTCTTGAGAAGGAAAGCGACGGGATCGTTTTTGATAACGTTACATTCTCATATCTTTCAGGATCAGAAGTTCTTCAGGATGTGAGTTTCAAGATAAATCCTGGAGAGACTGTGGCGATTGTTGGTAAGACTGGAGCAGGGAAATCCACAATTGCATCTCTAATCAATCGATTCTATGATCCACAAGAAGGTCGCATCCTAATAGGAGACCAGGACATACGAGACATTACCTTGAAGTCGCTGCATGATGCAGTATCGTTAGTTGCACAAGAGCCATATCTCTTCGATGGAACAGTCCTTGAAAACATGAAGTATGGAGCGCCGGAAATTACGGATGAGGAGGTAAAGGAAATTTGCACACTCACTCTAGCGTGCGAGTTTCTCGATACGCTACCAAATGGTTATGATTCTCTTGTTCTTGAAGGAGGAAAGAATTTGAGTTCTGGACAGAGGCAAATGATTACCATCGTACGAACCTTACTTGCTAATCCAAGAATTCTAATTCTTGACGAAGCCACAAGCCGACTCGATGCATATTCTGAATCCTTAGTTCAGTATGCTCAGGAAAAATTGTTTGCAACTCGAACAACAGTTGTGATTGCACATAGACTTAGTACTATCGCAAATGCAGACCGAATCTTCGTGTTCGACCAGGGTCGCCTTGTTGAAACAGGTTCTCATGATGAGCTCTTGAAAATCAATGGAATCTACAAGTCCCTCTATGAAACCTATTATGCTCATCAGGGTATTCAAGAACTTTCAGTTGATACACTTGAAACTGAGGCGCCTATTGATGCATCTAGATAAACAGGTTGGATGATTAAGATGCTTCAAAGAGCTTTTTGACTGTAGATCTAAGTGAAAGAGACTTCTCTTGGTCAATTGCTCCCTCATTTCTCCAGAATATCTCTCCATGTTTATCAACAAGAAAGACATAGATTGTTTCTTCATTTTCTATCTCTAATGTTTCTTTGAATGGCGTTTTTTCGATGTAGAGTGTGATTGTTCTTTTCCTCGTATCAACCGATCTAATCCCTGCTCTCATGCCACCGTCTATGAACCTTCTATATACGAAGTTCATCTTTCTTATTGTTGGCAGTTCATAAAAATCAAGTTCTGAATATTTCTCCATCAATTCAGTCAACAGAGGAATCCAAGAGTCAACAAGGGTTTGATGCCATTGCTGAAATGCTACTAACACTACATTCAATTTTCCTTTCAGTTGAGATGGGATCTCGAGTTTGTCTTGATTTAAGTTTTCAGCAATGAGATGAGGGAATTTTGGCATATCTTGTAACTCCTATGTGAATATATTTAACTATCGTTATCAATATTGTCCTATGGATTTTTAAAACAAGAAACCGTCTATACGCGAGTTGGAGAAAAAAAAATGGAAAGCAATACAGAAGTAATGCAGCGGATAAAGAAGGTCATTAATTCTCAGAGTATCGCAGTTCTTGGTACTTCAAAGAATGACGAACCCTACTCATGTCTAGTTGCATATGCTGTGACAGATGATGTTAGTCACTTTATATTTGCGACAATGCGTCAGCGACTAAAATACAGAAACCTATCAGTCAATCCAAGAGTTTCATTAATCATTGATGATAGAAGTGAGAAATCAAGTGATTTCAATGAAACTACTTCAATTACTGTTATAGGGACTGCAAGGGATATCGTTGGCCCTGAACGTGATAAGAATGCTGCCCTTCTCTTGAGACGGCATCCTTCTCTAACAGATTTTGTTATTTCCCCTGAATGCGCGGTTATCCGAGTTGATGTTGACAAAATCTACGTGGTGAGTGAATTTGAATCAGTTGTAACAATTGGAAAATAGACTAATCCGCAATCAGATTTCTTTCAAAGATCAATCCTTGTGTCTGCATCTCTATTCACGCCAATTCTTTCCATAAGAGAACCAATTGGATCTATATAGAACCGATGGTTGCAGGTAAGACATTTAACGGTGCTATTGTCTTCTACTTCATAATCACGATAGTTATGTGAAATATGGCACCAAGGGCATTTCGCTCTGGTCCCTGCAAAAGATGGAAGATCCTTGTTAATCGATCGATACCTATATGGAAATGGATCAATATACTGCTTTGCGGCTGTTCGTCCAATGATACCAAGGACTATACAGTAGTCCATGAAAATGAGAACTAGAAAAACTGGTTGCATCCACTCAGGCAATGCGGTAATAACTGACAAAACTGCGGGAAAGGGGATAAAGAGAAGTTGTGCAACGACCGTAAGCATCATTCCCTGAGTCAACCACGCCTTGCCATTTTTTTTGCATCGATACGACCACAGATACTTAGCTGTGAGTGTGTTGGCAACTCCTACAATCACTGATAAAGCTATGAAAGCAAGCAGAACGGTGGGCCAGACATTTGCTAGTATAATGCCGTGAGTATATCCCGCCACATACCATAATATAAGCAATCCAGGGAACAATGGATAGGTGAGGATAAACAATAGCAATCCGTTGAAGAAGGAATATACCACATCTGTCAACAGATTAAGTTCATTCCTTTCTGGGAGTCCCTCCATCAGAATCCCTCTTCATTCATTCTGGATTCTATAATCCTTACAAATTGTCTTAACGATTCTGGTTTCAGTACATATTCTTTTACAAGGATGAGAACCCTTTAGTACGAGTGCCGCATTATAAGAAGTGGGCGTCGGTGAAGTATCATGGTAACTAACTACCATCGGTTACCACACCCAACTGATACCTTACTGTCGCCCGCCTCTTTTGAAGTCGTATTGTTTTGTAGATTGGCTTCGTAGATGGCGCTAATGAAACGCAAGGAGAAGGGTGGAGTGTCAAATTCAATCTATTTTCTCAGACACGCGGAGACTTCTGTTGATCCCTCTCTACCAGTCAATGAATGGTTAATTACCCCAAGAGGACTTCTTCGAGCACGTGAACTGGCAAGGTCAGAGGTCTTTGGTAAGATTGAAGGAATCGTCCATTCGAGCGAAAAAAAGGCGCGGCAGACTGCAGACGTTTTTGCTGAGGAACTTGCAGTGGATATTTATGAGATTCCAGAGCTTGCTGAGCTAAAGCGTCACCATGGAAAGTTTCTATCGAATCCAGAATATCGTTCGCTAGTGCGCGACACACTAACAGATTGGGATCACAGCGTTCGCGACTGGGAATCAGGTGCGGATGCAATACGCCGGTTTGTCGAGGGCGTGAAGAGAATCAATTTTATGTTCTATAGCAGGAATATACTCGCAATTTCACATGGTATTGTACTCACGCTCTATTTCTGTCAACTGCGCAATTTCCAATCCATTGCATACGAACGCTGGACACAAACGCCATTCTTAGCTTGGGGACTTGTCAGGGATGGACGAGTTCTCATTGATATTCTTTAAGTATGTATGCTTTCAGAACCTTTTTCTATTAAAAATAGCACATCCATTGAGTGATTAACTATGACGTCGAAGATAACCAAAGAGATGATAACATCTTTTTCGAAGTTTAAGACAGCATGGGAGAAAGATGCGGACAAACCAGAGAATACGATTATGTACTATCTTATAGCCGCATTGAACATCGAGAAGGATCCCAAGCTGGCTGAGGCAATGATGACAGTTGTAGTTTCTAAGAAAGACTGTCTCGAAGATGGTGGATCCCCGTCGGGATTAAAACTTGGAAAAAGTGCAAAATACTATATTGGCCAATTCCAGCAGAACAAGAATATCGCTCGGTCATACATAGGTGGTACAAATACCAATAGCTACAAGATTGATAGCAAGGTACTGACAATGACAGTTGTAAGCAAACAGGACATCAGCGGAGGTGTCAAGATCTTCATTCAGAGCGGTGGAAAAGATATGGCCACTCCTGTGCAACTTGCTAAGAATAATGAAGGTCAGTGGAAACTCACGAACTACAGCTCTATCTGTACTGGTGTAAAGAAGACAGTCGAAGAAGAAGGCGATTTCTGAACAACTTGGTACTATTTTGGATTCAAAAAACCCTTCAACCTCTACTCAATTCTGGATGCCTCAAGTTGTCCTGTCACAGCAGGACAACTGTGAGCTTTCTCATTTCAATCTTCAATCAGATCTTTTTCTATGGCATCAATCAATTCATCCGACTTGGCTTCAGATTGGCGTGAATATACTTTGAACTCCTTATTGCAATTAGCGCATCTGACTTTTATTGGAAACTCCTCTGTCTTCATTCGATAGGAATAGATTGCCTTACAATGAGGACATGTCAGTCTTGTGTATTCTATCAATGAATCAGCATTGACTACTAGTTCGACGTGCCCACAAGATTTGCAAAGAATCGCTTCTAGTGGAGTAGAATCAAGCTCATCTTTTTGGTCTGAAATCCTAGTGAATTCCATTGGCGATTTAAGATGGGGATAATAATGATACTCAAAGATGACTCCGCTCTGGAGATTGGCATTCCCACATCTAAGACAACTTCTACTCTTCATCCAGTTCACTCGCTTTTTCTTAGCGCGAGCGCCATTAAGGTCTTTGTAGATTTACTTCGTGCATACTATCAATGAAGTGGCATCGCCAAGTCACAGCTGTTTCAGTTTTACCAGCTTAATCACTATTTCATAACACAATTAATTAGTAAGCGAAATACTTATATATTGTAATACGTAATACAAATACATGCAAGCCAAAAGACTTCGATTCGCGGGGTTGAGGTTTGGAGAGGAATGGTGACCAAGATGACTGATGGAACGAAAGATGGTGAAGCCTTCGCAAGACGAAGAAATCGAAATTCGGGTCTCAAGACGCTTGATTCCCTGTACTATGAATATACTCGCACAAAGTGATCTAAGAGAATGAGGTGAAAAATATGGCACTATCAAAGAATGAAAAGCGAAAGTTGAACGGGACTAAGAGAATTCCTTCTACTGAAGCTCTCGCATATGCATGGCTCTACAGAGAGTTGTAGAGACTGCAGTATCAGTCATCTATGGTCCAAATTGAGAGAGTGTACTCAGATTCAAACTCTGAGCACTCTTCTCACAATTTCTTTTTTCTCGGGGATTTTATACTATCTAATTGATACTCATTATCATGGGGGCGCAAGTCAACATTCAATCATCGAATTACCTCGTTCACGATGCCAGAGGTCTTCTAGAGAATGATATCGTCTATTATACTGCAGTCAAGATCGCAGATGCGATCATGGAGGGAATAAATCAACTGACCTATTCCAACACAATTGAGTTAGCAACTCTGTTTATCACAAGCTCTGGTGCTCAACTCGTGCTCCTGGCGAGGTCATTTGACAAAGAACTCATTGCACCAGCATTCCGTAGCATGTTGCGCGGCGTGACTTTTGATACTGAATCTGGGTATCTTCACAAGTATGTGATTCCCATCCTTGAAAACGAGAGTTGAGTCACGAAATTAACAAAGCTCTTCATGTTTATGGAAGAATTGCCAATCACTCGAACTTGAGTAGAATTCATTAGTCACTATATCTCCTTTTAATTGAACCACTAGGAGACAATTGTGATGAAGCTTGAGCGTTTTAATCTTGAACGTATTCAATCTGAATGGGAGCACCGTGTAGAGCTCAATCTGAGTGAGAGTGGAGTCGAGCCGCTTAGAATCAGAGAGTTGCTTAACACTCCTGAACTGAAAGAACAGCTTTTGGACATCCAATTAGGCTATTCTCAAACCAATGGAACAATTCCACTAAGGCGAGCGATTGCCCAATACTATCCTGGGTGCGGAGCTGACAATATAGTTGCTACCAATGGTGGCGCGGAAGCCAACTTTCTTGTCACCTGGAGATTCTTCCATGAAAATCCCTCTCGACATGAACTGGTGTTCATGATTCCAAATTACATGCAGATGAGTGGTGTGTGGAAATCTCTTGGAGGAAAGGTCAAAACATTCAAGCTTAAGATTGAGAATAACAAATGGATTCCGGATATTGAGGAACTGAAGTCTCAGGTCACAAAGAAGACCATGGCTATTGCAATTTGTAACCCGAATAATCCAACGGGCTCAATCATCACTGATAGTGATTTGGAAGCAATAGTCGAAATTGCATCTGAGAAGGATGTATGGATTATCTCGGATGAAATATACAGAGGTGCCGAATTGCAAGAAATGAAAGCACCTTCAATGCATGGCCGCTATGAAAAAACCATCATTACATCGAGTCTATCCAAGGCCTATGGCCTTCCAGGACTCCGTGTGGGTTGGGCTATTTGTCCCTCAGAACAAGTCGCCACGGAACTATGGACGTATTCTGATTATACAACTATCTGTCCTTCGAAAGTGAGTGATTGGCTTGCAACATTGGCTCTGAATCCTAAGGTGCAGGTTATGATAGAGAAACGAACAAGACAGCATATCCGGGATAATTGGTCTATCATGCAAAAATGGCTGGATTCTCACTCTGACATACTCGAGTGTATCTCACCCTCTGCAGCTGCTATATGCTTTATCAAACAAAATACTGGAATACCATCCTTGGATCTGGTGATGCGGCTCATAAAAGAGAAGAGTGTTCTGATATCTCCTGGCGAGTATTTTGAGATGCCTGGATTCATTCGGATTGGATTTGGCTCCAGGAAAGAGTATCTTCAGGAAGCATTGGGTCGGATATCTGAGCTTCTTAACTCCATGAGATAGTGTTTCAATTCTGTCTTAGAGAGATCTATTCTGATCGAATCACATCATATACTGTTCTGCACTTTGTACAACTGATGATCTTATTATTGTGTGTAGAATTCATATGCAGTTGTGTTCTTGCATTACAAAATGGACAGTCCGCTACGAATTCTTCAGGCTTTTGGACAATCTGCTCTGTCTGAACAATGGTCTTGATGCCTGCTGCAACGAAACGTCCAATGAATCCATAAATTATCAGATATATTCCGATTCTAATGATGAACAGTATAATCCAGACGATTGATGCACCGTTCACTCCCATCATTATTGTAAGACCTGAAATGATTGCTGCATAAGACACATCTAACAAAATACCAGGAATTCCAAATAGATAGACCATTAGAAATAGCATGGTGCCATGAACGAAGACACTCTTCCAATATGTTGATGAATCCATTTTCCATATTAGCTTGGAGAGAAATGTGTTAATAGCTCCAAGTAGGAATAGAAATAGAATACTTGAGGGTATCATTATTAGAGACAGTGCTAGGATGTCGCCAGCTAGTATACCAATTGCCAGGGTCAATTGTGCGCTCAGAAAAGCTACAGGTATCATGAAAAATCCAATAATAAACGACCCGAGCAACATCAAAAGTACGTATAATGTTCCATGCGCTAAATATCTAGGCAACGTCTGCTTCAGACCTTTTTCATATGGCTGCCATTTTGAGAGATCTGGTGTAGCTAATACCATTGCTTGGCTCCTGTCCCTCGTTGTTATAATCGAGTCCTGAAGCGGGACTATTCGAGAAGCAATGGGAATATCCGAGAAGCCAATGCCAATAAATCTACCAAGGTATCCATCAATTGTGGCATAGATTATGAATCTGGGGATGGCAATGCTTACTAGAACCAGTATGTCTGGATTTGAATATAAGTAGTCAAAAAGAAGCGTTGGAATACCAGCAACAAACATTAGGAGTGCGAGAATGCCTCCGTGTCCAAAAAGGCTTTTAATTTTCGTTGAGGGTTTTACTTTCCAAATACGTCGCGATAGCTGCACATTAATGAAACCTATAATGATCATGCCTAGGAAGAATGCACTGCCAAGCATTACCACAACAAGTATCCATCCGACAAGATTGCTACCTGTTGCCACTTCGGCAATAACCGCCATCGCAAGGAAAAGAGTTCCTATCAATGAAAGGAGAAACACTCCAAAGACTGCCAGAACTGAGTATAATGCTCCATGTATGAAATACTTCATGAAGTCCTGCATGAAGCTTTTCTCTCGCAGCGGTTGATTCTCTATTTTAGACAATATGACAATGCCTCCAGACAAGCAAGTCAATCACTGCAAAACAATTCCTCAAGATAAATCTTGGTGAAGACTTTGAACAAAGATTATCCTCGGAATGAGATACCTAAGAGCTGTTCTGTCCTCTGCCACAATTGCTTTTGAAGTTCTTCATCATAGCTGATTACTGCTGATTGTTTTGGCTTGCAATTCACAAAATACTCGCCGTTTGCTCCCTTAATCTCTGGAGAGGATGCAAGATAGATTGAGGTTTCTGCACCCTTTTCTGGACTCTTAAGCAGTGGCCCGAACATTCTAAACATAAGCTTCCTTGCCCTAGATGCGTCATTCTGCCCAAATCGCGTTCTAACAACGCCCGGGTGGAGGACATTAACGGTGACACCGGTACCATCAAGATATCGTGCTAGAGAATATGTGAACATAACATTCATGAGCTTGGCATTGGCATAGGGTCCTAACTGACCATACTTCTTTTCGCTCTGCAGATTTTCAAAGTCTATTTTCCCTCTTAGATGAGCCGCGGAGCTCACATTGATAATACGTGATGGGGCACTTGCCTTCAATCTATCTAGCAACTCATGTGTGAGAAGAAACGGCGCAAGATGATTGAGTGCAAATGTTCTCTCAAGTCCATCAATAGTCATTTCCTTCTTCGGGAAAATCCCTCCTGCATTGTTGATGAGCACATCCAATCGCGAGTGAGTCTTCTTGAAGTCTGATGCGAGTCCACGGACCTCCTCAATTGAAAACAGATCAGCTACCATCAGTTCAATTGACTCATTTCTAGTCTCCTTTGCGATTTCCTGACGAACTTCTTCTCCAGCCTCACGATTTCTAACGGCCATCACCACAGTAGCACCCATCTTTGCCAAGGCTCGTGAAGTTTCTCCACCAATTCCAGAATTGGCGCCTGTTATCATACATACCTTGCCTGTCATATCTATTGAATACCTATCCATCTCAACTTACCAACTCAAAATACTTTAACAATAGTTATTAATATATAGGAGGTGACATGTTTTCTTCAATTGTGATATTCCTTTTTTCTGCAGAACCATGCAAATTTGACATCTGTGAGAGACCAAACAGCCTTATGAAACCTTAAAACAAGTGAAAAAATATCAAGAATGTTTTTTTACACGCATAAAGTAGTCATAGATTTGTAGACATACTAAAAGGCTACCATGTTTGATTTCTACAGGTCTCGAAACAATTGAATTTGTTTGTATTATGTCATACCCTGCAGATAGTTCTGAATAGAACTGCTGCAGGATGCAAGAAAACTATGACTTTCGAAAAGAAGGATACTACAAGCAATCAGCGCCCTGCCAGAATAAAGAAACCACAAAATTCACTGGCTGAGAATATGTCATTATACGAGTTCGCTCGTATATACTATGACGGCCCATGATGGTGTGAATTGATGCAGGGAGGTGGAACCGTTGTCAGAATCCGAAATGGATGAAAAACAAATACTAGGTCATCTACAAGCTGTGATGCAGATGGTTTCAATTGCTCTCTATGAACAGGAAGGTGTTGCAGGCACTCTTGAGGGAATTGAACCAGAGTATGCATGTTTGAGATCAATGATGCTTGAACCTCAGAATCCTACGATGTGGAATGCATTCGCCATTGTGTACATGATGATCAATATGTACGATGATGCCCAGGATGCGATAGAGAGGTCTCTGAATCTGGACACAAGCATTCCCTGGACTTGGTCCATCTGGGGTGACCTACTTAGCCTTCTTGGAGATGATACTGAATCACTGCGCGCATATCGCATGGCTGCTGAGTTGGGTTCAGAAGAACCCCATATTCTTCAACGGCTTTTACATCACTACAAAGAACGGGGATGTCATCCTGAAGCACTCTCCCTTCTGGAGCAGTTAATCCCTCAATGTCCTGATGATCAATCGTTATGGGACATCTACACCGACTGTTTCCAGCGCATCGGCCACCAAATCCATGCATAGGATAGTGTTAAAGGACGTACTTGTATTCCCCAACTGGGGTCTATCTTTGGCGAATTATAGACGTATAGCTATTGCGACAATCACTGGTGCCCTCCTTGGCATATTATGCATCATTGGAGTCGGGGCGCGTATTCAAGGTGGTTATTCCGAAAACACAATCTACCTACTTGCCGTCTGGTATAATCGAGTAATAATGGGTCTCCTTATTGGAACAGCAGGTGATATTACCATAATCAGAAGCACCAAAGAGAAGAATTACGGAAACGCAATCCTCAGGGGTCTCATATTTGGATTAATCCTTACATCGGCAACATTATTGCTCTCCACTACTATCTTTGACCTCATTGGATGGCTTGCCGGACTCGCCTATGGTCCAATCATCGACATAGTGGCTACGGCTATGGAGAAATAGTATCAGGCAGTTCACATACGTTAAAGGGAAGCACACCAAGCTGCACCAGCAGTATGTGAGACGTTTCAACGAAACGTGTTTCATCAAATGAGTCCAATCGGTCCTCTAGTGCATTATCTAGGGTATGAGCAATGTATTCAAAATCATCAAGACTCACTGACTCATCAAAGATTCCAGATCGTTCGAGACTCTTAAAGAGTGTAAGATCATCTGAAGGGTTTTCTCCTTTCTCGAGTGTTAGAACCTTTTCAGATACATTTCGAAATAGAAATCTCTGCATCGCAGACGAGATTGCGTCATACATTGCAGCTATCGCATCCTTTCTCATACCTTCTGAAAATCGATTCCAACTCCCCCTGACATGAAGCCTAGCTCTCATGAGGAGAGCTTCGTCTCTATCTAATGACTCATCAATAAATCCAGTATGTGGCAATGTTCTCACTATATATTAACCATAGTGAATTACTATATACTTGTGGAAGCTGCAAAAGGCTTTCTTTTGGGATAACAATGTTCTTTTCGCACCTAATAATCCCACCAATTTCTAGATTTTTCTTTCAAAGGTTTGCTTTGATGAATTCAAAAGAAGCTATTAATTTCCACATTCCTGCCATCGAATTCCTCTAGTTACATGGGTGTGATTTATTCATGGGGATTGATGATTGCATTATGATGTGGGTTTCAGAGCTGCTGATGAATTAGTGCATACGCATGTAGGTACTGGAGTCCCAGCTCTCGATAGACTCCTCGAAGGCGGGTACGAATGTGGTCTTATGCATCTCTTCTATGGTCAACCATCCTTTCACGAAGTTCTTCTACGCGCTGCTGTGTGGGCACAGGTTCCAAAGAAGAGAGGCGGATTTGAGAGTTCCGTCATTATCATAGATAGCTCGAACATGATGGATACCTTGAAACTAGCAGACTACGCATCTGAGTATGATATGAACATCGAAGAAGTGATGGAGAACATCTTCATCTCTCGAGCGTTCAACTCTTCTCAGACCTATGATCTTCTCATCAATCGACTCGATGAATTCCTTGAACGTGTACCTGCCAAGATGCTCTTGGTTCCGGGCTTACCCGATCTATTCACAAGTGAAGGACTTGACGCCAATCGCACGCAGCAGGTCACGCATATTGCGGCCCGTTTAATGGTGAAGACACTAGAGTATGAGCTAATCACACTTGTATCTACAAAGAGTCCTCAACCTCCAAGAGGGTTTCCTCCTGTCGGCAGAGCATTAGCAAGCAATGCGCAAGTTCACATTCTTGTAGAACAGACACCAATGAGGACTGTCTATACCTTAACTAAGCATCCATCACTTCAGGTTCGTTCAGAGTATCAGATACGTCATAATTCTCGATTTGGAGTGACTCTACCTCTGGACCTCTTCTTCAAGGATGATCCTTCTACTTGAATGCTTACATGATGCAACGAATAAAAGCTAAAACCAGCCAAGGTCGCTCTCTATCGCATCTAAGACATCGTCAAATGGTGCCTCGTCTGATATTCGTAGAGGAATGATTACCTCCGGATCAAACCCAAGAGATACATCAAGACAGACTTTGATAAGATATGAGACTGAGATGAGATTTCCACAGAAAGCCAACTCGTGACTCCATCCCTCTCCAAGTCGGATCTCTTTCCATATGCCTAAGTCATCAGTGGAAAGAGGGTAATATCTATCATCCAGTATTGTATCTTGCTTCATCGAAAACTGGTAGCATTTCGCCTCCTCTCGCCTCTTTATCTCTAGTTGGATCCCTCTCAACCGGCTTCTCTTACTGACCATGAATCTGACATTAATGCCTCGTTTCTTTCTCAGAACATTCGAATCAAGTTGGACATGCAAACTACCAGAAGTATCAGTCAACGGGCGAATGTCAATGTTCGATGGGATTTTCGGTGGTCGTTCTTGAAGAACATAGAATGATTCCTTCACTTTAGGATCGAGTGTCCAGTTGACCTCGACAACACTCTCAATAGTATATTCAATAGATCCATTGTAACCCTTATAGCTTGGAGGAATCCCCTTTGGCACTCTGACAGCAAATGGAATTCGTGTGATTCCTTCAGGTACAATACCCCCCTCTAGGATTCTGAACACTCTACTGATATGGTAACTCTCCTGTGTTGTCTGATATTCCCCCGAACCATGCACTGTTTTCTCCTTGCCTATCACCTTCAGGACGACCCTGTTACAGTCAAACGATTTGCTCGTTCGAATAGTAACTTGTCCAGCTAATGTTTCTCCTGGAAAAATGCTATTTTTGTTCAAAAAAATGCCGACTGATCTCAATCTCTCTTTTCCCTATGTTAAATTAGTTTTGAAGTCAAATAGGTTTTCGTCAAACAAGGAAATAATCTGTGTCCACAGTTTCATTTCGATAGACCTTCCAATTCTAGTCCTGATACTTGCTCAATAGAACAACACCAATAATGCCGAATGCGAGACCAATTGAATAGAAAGGAATGTTTGTGATAATCTGTCCAAAGATCATTATTCCACCAAGGACTACAGCAAACATACTGACTGTTCCTGTAATTGCGTTGAATCTAGATGCTGGATTCCTTTGGAGACCTATTGATACTGTATAGATCGCTGCTATTGCAGTGAACACTCCAAGCAGGATGAGGGGGAGAAGAGCATTGATGAAGCCCTGAATAATATCAACAGCTCCGAATAATTCCAGAGTGAACCATTGTGTGAACTGCGATGCCAATGCTTGAAAGAGTGAGGTGATTGGTGCCCAAAGAATTGCTATTCGACTGGTACCGCTTGCCATAAGTCCAATCCCTATAAGCATAGTTGCTGAAAACAAGAGGATGCCAGTAAAGTCTGTGAACATCATTGGCTCGGTAACTCCTCCGAAAGCTATGAAGACTGGAGTAAGAATCATGAGAACGATACCGATAGCAGCTGGCAAATCGATTTTTTCACCAAGACGTCTATTTGAGAAAAACACTAGGGCAATAAGTCCTACATTCATGAGTGGCTGAATGACCACAATCCCTGCGAGGTTTGTAGCCAACATATAGGTCAATCCACCGAGGAGAGCCATTACAAATCCAATGACCCAGCGAGGTTTAGAGAAGAGTTTCCTCGTCTGCTTAAGCGGATTCTTGACATCAATCTCCTCCATCTCAGCAAGGGCTTCCTTTTGGATAATGGGAGCAATATTCCACAGTAGTGATGTTATCAATGCAAGGATGATACCAAAGATATCATTCGGTATGCCAAATAGCTGCATAGCAATCAACAACGTTCCGTGTGCCTTCCTAATAAGGAGTATCATGAGTTTCATTAACCTAGGAGATTCGAGGAAATTATACGGATTTAGGATTATATCCTAAATTCGTTGGAGGGTTAACATGGGACCTAGAGTAAAGTCTGCTCTATTGGCATTGTCTTCCCCGATGTATAGAGGGTGGGTGTACTACCAATGATTGTCACACCTATCCCGCCTAGATATGATTCTCTATCTTCTAATGTTAGAGCCCTATCAAAGAAGGTCCTTTTTGCAGACATCAATGATAGATCGTGAGTCACATGAATGTGAAGCTGTGGCTCATCAACAGAGAGCAACCGCTTCAGTGTATCATCCATTAGTCTGACCTTAAAATCATCAAATGACTCAATTCCTTCAAATTTCCCTTCTGCCCATCTGTTCACAAAATCAGTCACATTCTCTCCATTGGGATTGAGATTCTTCCATACATCTGATTCTGTATATTCAGGTCTCACAAGTGTAGGAAGTGGGTCCATATCGATGATCTCTCCGCCTTGTTCTGAGAATCCCTCTGCTATTGCCTCAGCAGTCTGATAGCATCGTGGCACGATGCTGAAGAAGATGTGAGCACGCCTAGCGACTGGTAATCTCCTTCCCATCTCTATTGAGAATTGCTTTCCTAATGTTGTGAGACCTCCACTAAGCATGTCTTGGTGATCTCTCAGGACATCTCTATGCGAGTGCCTGATCAGAAGCATGAGAGGTCGGTTCATATCTTGTCTGATTGCCCAATCAACTAGATTTCTCGCACTAGCTGTCCATTCTACCTTATCCCAGTTGTTCATCGCCCTTGGAAAATGAACAAGCCATCATATAGGTTTCCCCTATTGCACGTTTTCCGATTTTGAATACTCTCAGGTGCTAAAAAATGGAGATTACTTACTATCATAAAGGTCTCTTCGATACTGCACCTTGTAGCCATCGGATGAAACGCGCACCCTTGCCTCGAGCTTGAACACCTCGCAAAAGCGAAGTGCCTTTGACAGATCATTCAAGTTATCGGTTCCGTCAAGCAGAGTTGCCCACTCGTTCTTAGTGTAACCTATTGCGTTATCTACAGCTTGTATCTTTTGTCTACAGTAGCCGTCTGGGCAGTCAGTGGTCATCAAATCTATGCTCCAATGTACAAGATGTTTCCCGGCCGAGTTGCCTGCGCAGAATTCAATGCCAATATAGTAGTTTCGGTTAGTAATTTGGTGCATACACACGGAATGTTGAGATTTAATTGAAAAGTGAAAATTACTTCTTTGATTCAATCTCACTAATCATGTTTCTAAGGTAACGTTCACCAAGCCACTGGAACTTTAACTCTGAGTACCGTAAGAGGGGTGAAGCTGACTTGATGAAGTGAGCCCTCTTCATGCTACGTTGGAGTTGTTCAACATCTCTGAGATTATCAACAACAAATTCCACAAAAACATCTGGGGATGCTGCAGAAAAATGGGTGTCCCAGTATTTCAAGGGATACGAATCCTTAAGCCATTTTACAAGTTCATCAGCTTTTATTAATCTCTCATCATAGGTTGTCTTCATCAAGAACTGAATGTAGTCGCTTACATTCAAATTCCATCGCACAGCTGTCCATATACTGTCAGTTTCTAGGAAATGGTCTAAGATTTTTCGAACACGTCGAGAAGTGAATCCAACCTGTTTCGCAATTTCGCTAATGGGCAGACGTGCATCTTCGGTCAGGACTTTGAGCACTCTTAGATCCGCCTTGGTCAGTTGAATTTTTCCTCCTCTCTTGTACAAGATTGGGTATGCATCGACCTTAGTCACTTCTTTATTATTTCGAAGGAAGGAGGTTATCCTGTTTAGTCCTTCAGACCTGATGTACTGAACAAGGACAGTATACACATTGCCGTCAACACATGCGCCTAATCCGACAAGAACGACCATTGGATTCTGACCAAGTCTTGATATAAACTCCTCAGTATCCTCCATGCCATCAGTATATGTCAAAGCGAACATAACATCTGAATCAATCATCTCCAAACTGGGCATGACCACAAAGCTATCGATTACACCAATTTCAATCATCCTTTGGATTCGTCCTCGGACTGCATTTGCTGTCAATTCAAACTTATCTGCAATAGTTTGATATGACATCCTGCAGTTCTGGTGGAGTTCCCAAATAATTCCTCGGTCAATCGTGTCCACTTGACATCAACCAATCCGTGTCATCGTTGAAATGTAATTTTCAGAATGATTCTTTTTTAGAAGAAACCCGCTTTTTTCAGTTTCCTTTCTTTGGTGCATGTCTATCTAGTACTTGAATGATTTATCTCGGAACGACCGAGCTTCAGAGATTAATAGAGGATAAATTTCCACAAAGTTATCGATGGTACTGCCTGACTTAGTTTCGACCATCTCTCTGAGTTGTTTGAGTTCGTTGGGAAGTACTGACCGGGGCAAGAAAATCCTTGTATCAGTACCAATCACGAGGTCTGTTGAGGCTTGGCAGGTACCACAAAGGTTACTTATGGTCAGGCGCGTGCCTTGTAGACGGATAGAGGCTTGAGCAGATGAGTGAGTTCAAACTAGAAGCCCCTTTCAAGCCAACCGGGGATCAACCACAGGCGATTGCAAAGCTAGTGGAGGGACTAGAGAGTGGACTCAGACATCAAACGCTACTTGGAGTTACGGGTTCTGGCAAGACATTCAGCATGGCTAATGTAATCGAGGCTGTACAGAAACCCACTCTAGTCATCTCCCACAACAAAACTTTAGCAGCTCAGCTTGCCTCAGAATACAAGCAGTTCTTCCCTTCGAATGCTGTTGAGTATTTTGTTTCATATTACGATTACTATCAACCAGAGGCATATGTTCCTTCTAAGGACATGTACATAGAGAAAGAGGCTGACATTAATGCTGAGATTGAGCGACTCCGTCACTCTACAACGCACTCAGTCAGGTCTCGTAATGATGTTATTGTGGTCGCCTCTGTTTCTTGTATATATGGTGTTGGTGATCCCAGTGAGTATGATTACTTCCGGATGTTTATTGAACGAGGAAAACAAGTCGATAGAAGAGAGATACTCGAACGCCTTGTAGCCATGCAGTATGAGCGAAATGACATGGACATTAAACCTGGAGTATTCAGAGTACGTGGTGATGTCATTGATGTATACCCCTCTGGATCTGAGAACAGCATCCGTATTGAGCTTGATGGCGACAAAATCGACAGACTCACCATTCTTGAGCGTCTCACTGCTAGAAAACTGGGTAGTCCAGACTGGTTCGAACTCTACCCTGCACGTCATCATGTTGCACGTTACGACAAGATAGTTGAAGTGCTAGATGCGATTGAGCAGGAGATGCATGAGCAAGTCGATTGGTTCAAGAAGGAGGGCAAGCTTGTAGAGGCTGACCGCCTCAAACGCCGCACTATGTTCGATCTAGAGATGCTTAGAGAAACCGGAATGTGTCAGGGAATTGAGAACTATTCTCGATGGATTGATGGTCGTGATGAGGGTGTGAAACCCTATACCCTATTGGATTATTTCCCTGATGACTTTCTCATGATCATAGATGAGAGCCACATGACAATTCCTCAAGTTCGTGGGATGTACCATGGTGACCTATCTCGTAAGAAAAACTTGGTAGACTATGGATTCAGACTACCCTCTGCAATGGACAACCGTCCTTTGAAGTTCCATGAGTTCGAGAAGTACATGAAGAAAGTCATCTATACAAGTGCAACTCCTGGTCCATATGAACATAAGTTAAGCCAGCAGATAGTTGAACAGCTTGTCAGGCCGACCGGCCTCTTGGACCCTGAGATTATTGTCAGACCGGTAGTTGGTCAGGTAGATCATCTCCTTGGTGAAATCAGGAAGACCATAGCCCTTGGAGACCGTACACTCGTCACAACACTCACGAAAAAGACAGCTGAGATGCTGAGCGAGTACCTCGTTGAAGCTGGAGTAAAGGCGCGATACCTACACTCTGATATCGGTACAGTAGAACGTATAGAGATTATACGTCAACTTCGTCAGGGAAAGTTCGATGTCTTGGTTGGCATTAACCTTCTCAGAGAGGGACTTGACCTTCCAGAGGTGTCCTTTGTGGCGATTCTTGATGCTGACAAGGAAGGATTTCTACGTACAGACTGGGCACTCATTCAGACAATGGGTCGAGCTGCAAGAAGTGCTAATGGTCGTGTTGTGCTATATGGTGATCATGTGTCTGACGCCATGCAGACTGCTATTGATGAGACCAATCGAAGGCGACGATATCAGATAAAATACAACGAGGAACATGGCATACAACCCACATCAATTGTCAAGGACATTCGGGATATCGCGGAGGGTATTGTCAAGCTTGAGAAAGAAGTTCAGACGAAGATTGAGGACTTTGATCCCTTCGAGATTGATGAGCTTGCTGACTACATTATTGACCTTGAGGAAAAGATGAAGGAGGCTGCACGTAACCTTGAGTTTGAAAGGGCAGCTAAGTTGCGAGACCAAATTGCAGGACTACGACAGAAAATAGAGGGAGCTCAATAGTGACAACAGCGGAGAAGAATAAGAACACTGGTAGCCTTGAGGCCGAAGCAGATGGTCCTAGGTCCATAGTGGTCATCGGAGCCGCTGAGCACAATCTGAAGCATATTGATGTCACTATCCCCAAGAATACATTGACTGTGGTGACCGGTCTCTCCGGATCAGGGAAGAGTTCCTTGGTCTTCGACACTATCTACAGCGAGGGTCAGAGACGGTTCATCGAGTCACTATCACCCTATGCTCGTCAATTCCTTGGAATGCTTGAAAAACCAAAAGTTGACTTAATGACAGGTCTCTCACCATCAATATCTATCGACCAGAAGAGTGTGAGTAGGAATCCCAGAAGTTCAGTTGGTACAATCACAGAAATTTACGACTATCTCAGACTTCTCTATGCAAGGGTGGGGGAACCTCACTGTCCACAGTGTAGGAAGAAGATTGAGCCTCAGACATCACAGCAGATTGTCGACCATGTACTAAACCTGAAGGAAGGCTCACGCATCATGGTTCTGGCTCCCATTGTCCGCGGCAGAAAGGGAGAGTATAGGAAGGAGTTCAGAGACCTTCTCAAGAAGGGATTTGTTCGAGCACGTGTCGATGGGAAGCTCACTGAATTAGAAGATGGAATGTCACTTGATAGGTACTTTGAGCACACAATTGAGGTCGTCATTGATAGGCTTGCAGTGAAGGAGGCTGACAGAGCTCGCGTTTCTGAGGCTGTGGAGACCGCCCTCAATATGGCTGAGCGGGTTGTTACAATTGTCACTCCAGATGGCGATATCACTCTCTCAGAGCAGTTTGCATGTGTGGACTGTGGCATCAGTCTTCCAGAGATGGAGCCGCGTATCTTTAGCTGGAACACACCTCAGGGGGCATGTCCTCACTGTACAGGTATTGGAGTCATCCGAGAGTTCGACCCTGATCTATTCATCACGGATCCGAATCGCTCATTGAATACAGGTCTGTTCGAGATAGACCAGTGGAAAACCAAGCGTAACTTCACAAAGAGGATTGTTGAGAGTTATGGATTCACCATGGACACTCCGTGGAAAGACATGACTAAGAAGCAGAGGGATCTCCTGTTGTATGGTTCTGGAAGCAAGAGGTTTGAGGCTACCTGGGAGAGTGATAATCCTGAGTTCGAGGTCCAGTGGAAGGGTACCTTCCAGAGACCATTCGAGGGATGGGTAGAACGGGCAAAGCGCCTCTACAAGACCACTAAGTCCGACTATGGAAGAAGAATTCTAGAGAAGCACATGTCCTCACAACCATGCCCAGTCTGCAATGGAACTCGACTAAGACCAGAATCACTAGCTGTTACTTTCAATGATAAATCAATCACCGATGTCAACGGTCTGTCGATCAAGGCTCTCCGAGAGTTCTTTGAGAATGCGAAAGTTGAGCCAAGACTCAAACCAGTAGCTGAGCCTATCCTTCGTGAGATCATGGGACGCATTGGATTTCTAGAGGATGTCGGGCTTGAGTACCTCACCCTCGATAGGTCCGCGCCTAGTCTTGCTGGGGGTGAGGCACAGCGAATACGTCTGGCAAGTCAGATTGGGTCGAATCTGGTCGGAGTCACCTACGTATGCGATGAACCCAGTATCGGACTTCATAGTCGTGATAACATTCGACTTCTGAAGTCCCTACTTCGGCTCAGAGACCTCGGGAATAATGTTCTCGTAGTCGAGCATGATGAGGAGACCATTCGCACAGCGGACTATATTGTTGACCTAGGAATCGGTGCAGGCTCCGAAGGCGGCGAGGTTGTTGTTGCTGGGACTCTCGATGATGTACTGAAGTCAAAGAAGTCTATCACTGGGAAGTATCTTAGGGGCGATGAAAAGATACCTGTCCCTGAGCACCGAAGACAGCCTAATGGCCGGTTCATTGAACTCAGAGGGTGCAAGCACAACAATCTGAAGAATCTGAATATACGAATCCCTCTTGGGATGTTCGTTAGTGTTACTGGAGTTTCAGGATCTGGAAAATCTTCATTGATTGTAGAGACCCTTCAGAGAGAACTTGCACGACGATTCCATAATGCGGAATCTAAACCTGGGAAGTTTGATGAGATTGTGGGTGTCGAGCAGCTAGACAAGGTCATAGTCATTGACCAGAGCCCCATTGGAAGAACACCCAGGAGCAATCCTGCGACATATGTAGGTCTATGGTCTCCGTTGAGAGATCTCTTCTCCGGTCTTTCTGAGTCTCAGATTCGAGGTTATAAGCCTGGTCGATTTAGTTTCAATGTTAAGGGTGGTCGCTGTGAAACATGCAAAGGTGCAGGCGTAGAAGTCATTGAGATGCAGTTCCTCCCTCCTGTACAGGTCACCTGCAGCGAATGTAAGGGCAGGCGGTACAACAGGGAGACTCTTCAGGTACGATTCAAGGGGAAGAACATTGCAGATATTCTTGACATGCGCATAGATGAGGCTGTGCAGTTCTTTGAGGGTATACCATCAGTTCACCGACGTCTTGAGACCTTATGCGAGGTAGGCATGGGATATGTTAAGTTGGGCCAGCCTGCGACAACCTTGTCAGGTGGTGAAGCACAGCGCATCAAGCTGAGCAAGTACCTCTCACGACCTGCAACGGGTCAGACATTAATCCTGCTAGATGAGCCTACAACTGGATTGCACTTTGCGGACATCAAAAAGCTACTTGAAGTTCTCCATCGACTAGTCGACTTGGGGAACACTGTTCTCGTTATTGAACATCAATTGGATGTTGTGAAGACTGCGGATTGGGTAATAGACCTCGGTCCTGAAGGCGGTGATGATGGAGGTTTCCTTGTTGCAGAGGGAACTCCTGAGGATATAGTTGCTTGCAAGGACTCATACACAGGTCAGTATCTTCGGACTCTTCTAGAGCCTGAAGATTCAAAGAAAGCATCTTCTGTTAAACAAATGGCTGTAGCTATGTCGGAGAAGGGGGGTTCTACGAAATGACTGGCTATATCCAAGTCCGGAAGGCTGAGGAACACAACCTCAAGTCAATTGATGTGGACATACCTAGGGACCGCCTTGTGGTAGTAACAGGTCCTAGTGGATCCGGAAAATCGACTCTGGTCCTGGATACAATCTTTGCAGAAGGACAGCGACGCTATGTCGAGAGTCTCAGCTCCTATGCGCGCAGATTTCTGGGTAGATTGGATAAACCAAAGGTTGAGAAGATTACAGGTCTTCCTCCTGCAATCTCCATTGAACAGAAGGGGCGTACAAAGAATCCTCGATCAACGGTTTCAACAAGCACCGAGATACATGACTATCTCAGACTTCTCTATGCGAATATCGGAGTCGCCCACTGTGTAAAATGTGGTCTTCCAATGGAGCAACTGACTGCTGAGTCTGCGGCACGACTTCTCCTCGATGAAAACGGTGGACAGCGAATCCATATCTTAGCGCCTGTTGTCTGCGGAGAGGTCGGAAAGCATGAGGAATGCCTAGAGGGTCTTCACAAGAATGGTTTTGTCAGAGTCCGCGTCGATGGAGAAGTAATAGACATAGACCAGGTCGATCTTGATGCCAGGAAGAAGCATGACATTGAGGTCGTCATAGACAGGCTTGAGCTAAACCAGAAGAATCGTGAACGACTGATTGGTTCCCTAGAGACCGCCCTCGAGACTGGCGATGGTAGGGCAATAGTTGCGCGAGAGGGAATTGATGATCTTACCTTCGCTGAGCAGTTGATGTGTCCGAAATGCGGGATACAATATGAGAAGCTAGGTCCGAAGGCATTCTCATACAATAGACCTGATGGTGCATGTCCAGTCTGCAATGGTCTTGGCGTGACAATGTCAATAGACTCTGAACTCATGATTCCAGATAGGAACATGACAATCCATGAGATAAGTCGGTATCTCAATGCAGGTGAGCGTACCTGGTGGAATGACAGACTTATTGCCTTGGGAAAGATAATCGGATTCAGTCTCGAGACCCCCTTCAGCGAGCTTAACGAGTCTCAGGTTGAGACTCTGATGTGGGGTCGTCCAGAATACACACTCCACTATATTCAGCAGGGCGAAACATCGACATGGGAAATTACTAGGAAATGGTATGGTCTCGTTCCTTGGCTTGAGAAAATGTTTGATCGAGGAAAAGCTAGCGAAAAGATGTACTACCGCTGGTGGGCCCAACGTATTGCAAACGAGTTCTCTCGAAAGACCACTTGTGAAGCCTGCGGTGGAAGAAAGCTCAAGCCAGAAAGTCTTGCAGTAACTGTGGCAGGGAAGCCTATCGATGAGATTACTTCAATGACTATTGAAGGTGCAGCCGAGTTCTTCAAGAGCATCCCACTCACTGAAAGAGAGTTCAAGATAGCAGAGCTTGTTCTCAAAGAGATACGAGCGCGTCTCAACTTCCTCCTTGCAGTTGGCCTTGATTATCTTAGCCTTGATAGAGCATCCATGACCCTTTCTGGGGGTGAGAGTCAGAGAATCCGTTTGGCAACCCAGATTGGCTCTGCGCTCACTGGAGTACTTTATTGTCTAGATGAACCCAGTATTGGCCTTCACCCTCGAGATATTGGCAAGCTCATTGATACCTTTTACCACCTGAGGTCTCTTGGAAACACTGTTGTTGTTATCGAGCATGATCGAGATACGATTACGGCGGCTGATTATTTGATAGACCTCGGACCGCTTGCTGGTGTAAATGGTGGTCAACTAGTGGCGGAAGGTCCTCCTGCGAAAGTGCTTGCTGATTCCAAGTCCTTGACGGCTCAATACCTTGCAGGAAAGAAACGGATACCGATACCTGTAGAGAGAAGGATTGGCAATGGGCAAAAGATAACAATCCATGGGGCTCGAGCTAATAATCTCAAGAATATTGATGTTGACTTCCCACTTGGTGAACTCATCTGTGTGACAGGCGTATCAGGCGCTGGCAAGAGCTCTCTAACTCACGAGATACTCTACAAGGCTTTGGCTCAGAAAGTGAACAAGGCAAGTACTGTTCCAGGACCCTATGACTCAATTGAGGGAATAGAGCACATTGATCGGATGATTCTTGTCGACCAGTCTCCCATAGGGAGGACTCCCCGTAGCAATCCTGCGACCTATACAAAGACATTCGGAGAGATTCGTAATCTATTCGCATTGATGCCTGAGGCAAAGGCACGAGGATTTGGTCCAGGTCGTTTTAGCTTCAACACTCGAGATGGGAGATGTGAGAAGTGCAAGGGCAGTGGTGTTCTCCAGGTCGAGATGCATTTTATGTCTGATGTCTTTATGACCTGTGATGTATGCAAGGGCAATAGATTCGATAGAGAGACCCTTGAGGTCAAATATAAGGGAAAGAATATCACACAGGTTCTTGCCTTGACAATCGATGAGGCACTTGAGTTCTTTGCTGATATTCCCAAAATCGCTGAGAAACTCGGAACCCTGGTTGATGTTGGTCTTGGCTATCTTCAGCTCGGACAACCAGCAACAACTCTCAGCGGAGGTGAAGCTCAGCGCATGAAGCTGGCTGCTGAACTATCGCGCAAATCCACAGGGAACACGTTCTACTTAATGGATGAGCCCACGACTGGCCTTTCTGCATCGGACGTGCATGTCCTTCTTGGCGTTGTGAACCGCCTTGTTGATGCTGGGAACACCGTGGTGATTGTTGAACACAATCTGGAAGTCGTAAAGACTGCTGATTTTGTCATAGACCTCGGTCCAGATGGCGGTGATGGTGGTGGCGAAGTCGTCGCAGTAGGAACACCAGAAAATGTGACGAAGGTGAAGAGATCGTACACTGGGAAACATCTGAAGTCTGTTCTTGCTTTATCCTAAGACTGTTCAAGACAACCCGTAGCATGCACCGTCTATCATCTTAATCATCATCAAAGTAGTATAGACTCACCGATTTCTTTTGCCTTTTGCCGACTTTCTTTAGCTGGCTTAATGACTACATTATAGAGTACTTGCTGCAGCAGTATGGCAGATGCTCCGATGATGAATCCGAAGAAAAAGCGCAATAGCGGTGATGGAGGCGGTGGCGGTGGCGGTGGCGGTCTTGGATTTATATCTGCTCTGTAGGCAAAGGTTGGATTGAATGTGAGTTCATAGAACTCACCTAACTCGAAATCAGTTAGAATGAATGGTCCTGAGGTTACAAGAGGTTCTTTCGGATCAAATACTGGGTTCCAGTCATCCCAGCCAGCATACCCAATTCCGGATACATTATTGAAGATGTGTAGAGGTATAATGTATTGAAATGCGAAATGGTTGAAGTGCCAGTATGACTCCGAGCTAAATTCAAAGACAACTCTATAGTTTGTAGGAGCGTATGCCGCCTCAAGTGCGACCAGACCTGGTTCGACCTGGTTTCCAGCTGCCCTACTCTCAAGGAGATACGTGAATGTGAACGCCACATCATTCGCAGTTAACGGAGTTCCATCGCTCCAGGTTGCATTTTGAATGATATCAATGGTGAACCGGGTGTGACCAACTGGTACTTCAGGATTATCCACGTGAGTTTCTGTGATGAGTTTCTTGGCTATGTATGGCCATGGTCTGCCTTCTGGATCGTAAACATAGAGTGAAGGCAAGATTTCATTCAAGATAGCATGAGCGGAGGCTGAGTTTGATGTAAAGATGTTGAAGCTGTCAGGTTCTTCAGCGATAGCTACTGAAACCGTACCTCCAAAGGTGCTGTCAAGCGCATGTATCTTTCTCATGGTCCAGGAACCCGAGATGTATTGACCAAAGTCAGGAACATGACCAGTGAACTTGTCAATCCTATATGCTTGGCAGTAGGTGTTATCATATGTGACAAGCAGCGGGACCTGTTCATGGAGGATTAATTGCATCCATCTTGATGCGTTATACACCTCTTCATATGTTGTGCCAGATAGGAATTGAGGTAGGCAGCTGTCGAAGGTCGCATTCCTGAAGTTACTTGGATTCAGGTCCTCTCTGTCAGTATTTGCTGAATAATACATATCAACAAGTTGGGTAATATCGTTACCATAGAAACTGTACCCGAAGATGGCCATATCAAAGACTCCATGCTGATTTAATCTCGAGGTGAGTTCTACGTAATGAGCTGGTTTTACAACCGCAGGGATATCGAGTGATAATAGAGCATCAACACCAATTCTTGGTATAACAGAACCATAGCAACATAATACATCTGCGAAATACTCAATCTCGATAGGATCCATTGTTTGCCCCTTATAGGTTCTCCAACCATCCGGACCATAGGGGAAGAGACCCGACATATTGAGCAGTACATTCCCAATCTCTGGTTGAGCAGTATAGTAGTGCCATGGCAATTCATCTTCAATGCACCAACCATTGGGATATGGCACAACTGAGTCATGTTCTCGCGACCATCCATCCAAAGGCACAGCTGTCACGCGAGTCTTATCGAAGGCAAATGCAAAGGCTCTTCTCAGAGCAGTCTCGTTCAATGGTGCATCACGACAGTTAATTGTGATGCAACCATAACCATTTCGTGTTGCAGTGTATACGTTGATATCAGGATCCAAGTTAAGGGCAGCGTAATGAACAGGGTCAAAGAAACTCGAGTCCATTTCAATCTCACCAGCCTGCATTGCTAGCACCCTCTGATCTTGACCTGAAATCACTTTGTATACAACTTTGTCTATATACGGTCCAGTGTTCAAATCACCCGGCACATTCGTTGCTGATGCGAAACAACCAATAAACGATAGAAGAAACAGAAGATGAATAATTAAGGCAGCTAAAAATACTCTCAATTCTCTTAATGCACTCACCCTCGCACTAGTGATACGCAAACATACCTAAAACGCCTTTCTATTACGATGATTGATTTGCAGAAGATGATCGTCGTAATATGTTGTATAGTTAATTAATTAATTAACTTTCTGTCCCCTTGTAGCGAAATATCTGAATAACCATAGTCAGAATAACGATGATTGAGCCTCCAGCAATGATCGTTGATAAAGTGATAAGGGGACTTTCATCTGAACTTGTGGTTGTGGTTGTAGTTGTATTTGGAGGCGTCGTTCGAGTGGGAAAGTACGCAAATCCATAATTCGCACTGATCTCATAGGTTTCACCATCCTCAAAATCAGTGAGGATGAATGGACCACAATTCACGTTGGGCTCTGCTGGGTCAAATTCTGGGTTCCACGTGTTCCAGCCTGCATAACCAATTCCCGTTTCATTATTGAAAATATCCCTGGGAATTATTGGCTGATAGGCGAAATGATTAAAGTGCCAATATGATTCAGTGTTAAATTCGAAAATAACTCTGTAATTTGAAAGTGCATACACAGCTGAAAGAGAATCAAGATCTGTCGCAGCCCAATTTCCATACGCCCCGCTCTCCAAGATGTATGTGAATGTAAACGCAACATCTTGTGCAGTTAGAGGTGCATCATCACTCCAAGTTGCGTTCTGAATGAGGTCGATTGTGAATCGAGTATGTCCATTAGGTACGTCTGAATTATCCGCATGAGTTTCTGTAATAAGATGCTCTGCAAGATATGGCCATGGATTGAGATCTGGACCATGGGAATATAGCGAAGGCCAGAGGTTATCCAGGATCGCTGCGGAATAGGTTGAGTTAGTGGTAAAAATGTTGAAGCTGTCAGGTTCTTGAGCGAGAGCTACTGTAACCGTACCTCCAAGGGTACCATCAAACGCATGTATCTTTCTCATGGTCCAAGGACCACTGATGTATCTACCAAGGTCCTCTACATGACCCGTGAATTTGTCATTTCTATATGCCTGAAGGTAGATGTTCTCGTAGACCACGAGTCTTGGTACCTGTTCGTGAAGTATCCTCTGCATCCATGATGATGCATTATAGATCTCCTCATAGGTTGTACCATTGAGAAGCTGTCGTCTACAACCATCATAGGTAGCATTCCTGAAGTTGGTTGGATTCTGGTAGGGTATGTCAGCATACTCTGACCAGTACTCGTAAGCAAGCCAGTCGATATCATTGTTGTAAAAGTTCACGGCATAATAGACCATGTCGTAGCTACTGTGATTGTTCAACCTTGATATGTAGTCATTGAAATCAGAAGCGCAAGTTCGAGCATTGATATAAAGTGCTTTTAGAGCATCAACGCCAATTTGCGCTGTTCCACCAGAAACCTCACATGAGCATGATGGGTATTCAATCTGGATGTCGAATGCTTGACCACGGTATGTTCTATAACCGTCATCACCAAACGGGAACAATCCAGAATTATTGAGAAGGGCATTACCAATTTCTACTTGAGCTGTGTAGTAATGGGGTGTCAATTGCTCTTCAATGCACCAGCCATTTGGTATAGGCACAAGAGAATCGTGCTCTTGTGAAAAACCGTCCATGATCTCAGCGGCTACTCTTGTCTTATCGAACGCAAACGCAAAAGCCTGTCTCAGGACAGTTTCATTCAACGGCCAATCGCGACAGTTGATTGTGATATGTCCATAGCCATTTCTTACTGCGCTGAAGTAGGAAATATCTCCATCTGTAGCGAGTGTTGGAAGATGCACTGGATCGAAGAAACTCGTATCCATTTCTATCTCACCAGCCTGAAGGGCAAGAATCCGTTGGTCTTGGTTGCTAATGACTTTGTAAATGATTCGATCAACATAAGGGCCTACATTTAGATCATTGGGTATAATTGTCAACGCTGTTATGGGATATGGATACAACGTTAATGATAGCAGCACAGATAGAGCCAAAACGGCGATTACGCGTTCTCTCAATTTACTCGCCCTTTACCAAATGCTATCTATGATACGAAGGCTAAAAACCTCTTCTAATCAAGAAAAGTTGAACGCAATGATGAAGCGCGCGCTCCATTCTCGATTTATCGTGAGTCTTACGTAATAATGTTAGCTTCGTTCATGAATTTTCATTGATAAAAAGATGCCATAGCACTTTTAGGCTATTTTAAAATTATAATAGACCTTTATCTATAATTTAGAGTTATTATATATTCTATTTATAGTATTTCGCTATCGATAATCCTCCAATAAAAGTTCCTTTGGAATGCGAACGACTTACACATACCCTATATTAACGGTTCTTACCAAAATTCTTCTTGATTGCTTGATAGAATCATCATGATTCGTCCGCCGGGAGGACAAGACATGATACAGCGAGAGGATGCCTCAAAGACAATCACAGCGATTTCCAGCGACAGGCCTTCCACAGTGACAGAAGCTGACCTCCGAATACGCCTCAGGACATTTCCACGGGATGCACAAACATGGTATAGATTAGGTTCCTATCTCCGCTCCGTCAAGAGACTCAAAGAGGCAGAAGAAGCACTGCGGAAGGCCATCTCCTTGAATAGTGGCCCAACTCATTTTCGAGAAGAACTCGCACGTACCCTCATGGATCTTGGACAATATGATGAGGCATACCAGTTATGCGATTCCCAACGGCCACCCTTAGCCAACTCTCTAAGAGATGAGATTGACGCGATTCGCGACATTGAGCGCACTGTATTTGAGGAAACTGACTCCATCTCTCCATGTATAGCCTGCGCTGAATATACTTACTACGGCTGTTCTAATGGAGGCGTTTGCGACTCAGTTATTCATTGGCGTGATCGGATCCGACAACTTGCAGTACAAAAGACACGACAACAGTTGTCAGAATAGCGCGGTTGTCCATTCCGAATCACTGATTTGGCAGGGAGTTCAAAAGCAGTTGGACTCACAATAAAGGATGATACGATATGTCAAACCTTGCGGCCTTAGTTAATGACCTCCCTGATCAGCCAGGAGTTTATCTCTGGAAGAATAAGAAGGGGGACATTCTATACATTGGCAAGGCAAAGATGCTGCGGCGGCGAGTAGGTTCCTATATGCGTAAGACAGGTCTCTATCGTAGAACCTGGGAGATGATGCAAGAGGCTGTGGATCTTGAGACCATAATCACAAATACCGAGCGTGAAGCCTTGGTTCTTGAGCAGACACTTATCAAAAAACATCAACCTCGATATAATATTGCATTGAAGGATGACCGCAGACATGCATGGGTGCGAGTTGATAAAAATGATATCATTCCAACCTTTGAGGTCACAAGGGAAGCTGTGAAGAATGGAGCAATCTACTTCGGTCCTTATGGCAGTACAAAACGTCTAGATAGATTTCTGGATACAATACGAAAGATACTCCCTGTCGCTACTTGTAAAGAACCTTGGAAGGTAAAGCGTGCATGCATGGACTATCACCTTGAACGATGCACAGGTCCATGTGAAAAGCACATTTCGAGGGAGGAGTATTTTTCACTTGTTGAGCAGATGTGCATGTATTTGGACGGTAGATCAGAGGAGCTGACGAAGTCAATTGATGAAAAGATGAGGAAAGCCTCTGCTGACATGCAATTTGAACTTGCGGCAGAACTCCGTGATCGGCTCACTGATATTGAGATTATAATGAGTAAGCAGAAAGTTGTGGAGTTCGAGGGAATAAATCGTGATGTGCTTGGTATTTCCCGAACCGAGCAGGCTGCTCTCATTGAGTTGCTGATTATTAGGAATGGTCGTCTAATTGGTCAAGATAATTTCTATTTTGAAGTAGACCTCGAGATAAAAGATTCAGAAGTACTCACTGCGTATATTGAACAGTTCTATTTTGAAATTCCGAGACTACCAGACGAGATAGTCGTTCCCTGTATGATACCTGATATGGAACAGCTGAGTATATGGTTGAGTGAGAACAATGGTCATAGTGTCAAGATTACACAGGCACAGGATACTCGAACTCAGGAACTTGTTGAGATGGCGAATAAGAATGCACACCGCGCTCTTAGAAAAATGCTCATTCTTGGTTCTAGTGAAGATGAGATTGTGAATGATGGCGTCAAGGAGCTGAAAGAAGCTCTAGGGCTCAGCCAAGCACCAATGCACATCGAAGGTTTTGACATTGCCAATATTCAAGGTACAGACCCAACTGGCTCCTGCGTAGTTTTCCAAAATGGCGAACCCGATAACAGGAGGTATCGGATGTTCCGAGTGAGAAGTAAAGAAAGTCCTGATGATTATGCAATGATGAGAGAGGTTGTTTATCGTCGTTACAGAGGTTTACTTGAGAAGGGATCATCTCTTCCTGACCTGATTTTGATTGACGGCGGTAAAGGGCAGCTAAGTAGTGCCTTTGATGCATTGAAAGAACTTGGTCTTGATTACCTGCAAGTAGCAGCAGTTGCAAAGAAGGAAGAACGAATTTTCACTCGCACTAATCTTGATGGTGTGCTTCTTGATTTTGGGTCTGAAGGTCTACATCTTATTCAAAATATTCGTGATGAGGCACATAGGTTTGCTCAACGATATCATCATAAACTTCGTGAGAAGCGATTCACAGGTTCGATACTAGAGGAAGCTCCTGGAATCGGACCAAAGCGTCGAAAAGCACTCATTGATGCTTTTGGCAGCTATGATGGAGTTATGAATGCGACACTTGAGGAGTTATCAAAGGTAGAAAGCATGTCGCCTTCTTCAGCAGAAAGACTTTACAATTGGTTGCACTCTCAATATTCAGAATAGAACGTTATTGAAGTTCTGTCCAAAGAAATAGGTTCATATTTGCGTATGCGGATAATGATAGATAATAAAAGTGAGTTACGATGCCAATCAAAATCTTCCTCGCAATCAACACGAAGAAGGGTCATGCTGAAGATATTCAAAGTAAATTATCCAAGTACAATGAAGTGACACTTGTCTGTACTGTAAAGAATGGCATCTTCGATGTTGTGGCAATTGTGGATGTGGAATCGTTAGAGAATTATCGGCATTTTTCAATAGACAAGGTTGGCAAAATGCCCAATATTGAGGACTATACATCTTTTATTATCCTGGGAGAATAGATGGCTCATCTTTTTTGGATGGGGCAAGTAGTCTAAGGAATGAAACTTCCTTAGCAAGAATTCCGATTATTGGAGACATTGCTGGTCCAATTAGCATCATATACCATAGTTGTTGTTGGAATCGGATTGTTGGAGGAGGTATTTGAGCTAGAAGATAATATGGAGTTGATAGTGTGTCGAGTGTCAGTACTGTAAAACCAAGAAGTATAATGCCTTTGACAACCATATTGAGATATCCGTATTCTCCTTTCAAGAACCAAAATCTTCGGGAGAATTGCTGATTAAGAACTCCTACTGCAGCTGAAAGTAGAACAAACTCGATGAGAAGAATCGATGAATAGACATCGAGCAACGGGTCACCATGATTAAATCGAATCATAACAAGGTATTGAACATTGTATGATATTGATACTGAAACTATGCACACGCCGCATCCCATATACTTCACAATCGAATTCCATAAACTGCTTATTTTTTCAACCATAAATCCTCCACTCAGGTCAATATTCGGCGAAAATCGGGAAAAGGATTTTGGAAACTCGTGGTATTGCTTTGTTCTATAATCTCTAGAATTCGCTCATTAAGCGGGGCTCGGTTTGGTTGCATCAATAATCTCTTTCTCAAGTGCCTTTCCGTTCAATTCATCGATGTGTATTCTATTCCTGTTCCAACCATATACCAAAAAGATGAACAGGCCAATTATGCTTAAGGATCCCCCTAGTTGTAGTGCAAATGAGTCAAGTGTAGGTACAAGCAACAAGCAGGTGATTACACCAAGAATAGGAATGAATGGAAAGAATGGTGCTTTGAATGTACCTGGTACGCTAAGTCCTTTCCTTCTCAAGATAATCACTGAGAAGTTGACAAATGACAAGCCAATCAAGTATCCGAAGTCTGAGAGATGCGCAACGAGGTCCACATTTCCAGCAGCTGCAAAGAGGCACACAAGTATGAGAGTGAAGACAAGTGCTGGTATTGGTGTCTTTCTCTTCTTGCTCACACGTTCGAGAATGGTCGGGAAATATCTATCTCTTCCCATGGAGTAGGCTATACGCGCAGAGGCAAGGAATGTTGCGTTGAGTGCAGCATAGTTGGAGGCAGCCATTCCTGCAAGCCCGAAATAGAACGCACTCTGGCCAAGAATGCGTCCAT
>Ga0224495_10000140_pt1 | contig 55543 bp, 52 predicted proteins | sample SF_Jul11_sed_USG_FD_168128 | JGI IMG/M metagenome (GOLD analysis project Ga0224495, IMG submission 168128) | Sediment microbial communities from San Francisco Bay, California, United States - SF_Jul11_sed_USGS_4_1 | ecosystem: Environmental > Aquatic > Marine > Sediment | place: USA: California...
CGACAGCACATTGATCGATATGGTAAAGATGATGAAGGTGAACAGGATCCGCGTATAGTCGAAGAGGATCGTCTGGACCTCCCCGCCTGCTCCCAGAAACGCCGCAGCCCTCCAGCCGAAGAGATATCCTAGTATCATGATCGCGACCGATGCAATGATGACAAAGGCCATTGCCTGATAAGAGACCTGGGCCGCATCGCCCTTCCGTCCCGCGCCCCAGAGCTGGGACACCAGGACCGTTGCGCCGGTGTTTATCCCCCAGGACACGCTCATGACCACAAAGACCATGATCTGGGCAATGCCCACCGCGGCAATGGAAGTCGCGCCGAGCCCGCCCACGAGAAAGATGTCCACGATGCCGACGGAGCGCTGCAGCAGGCTCGAAAGTACGACCGGCAATGCAAGCGAAAAGACCTGTTTTCTGACGCTTATTCCCATGATGGAGGGTGGACCTACTTTTTCTGGAGGGAGCGGACCTTCTTCAGGTTCCGGGGATCGTCCTCATCGGTTTCCTTGGGTGTTTCCATGATCTTCGGCACATGGCGGAACAGCGGATGCGCCAGGAACGCCCGGAATCCATCCTCGCCGATTTTCCCTTCGCCGATGTGCCAATGACGATCAACGCGGGATGCGAATTCCTTAAGGCAGTCGTTCAGATGAATGCCCTTTAACCGGTCAGCGCCGACAGTGGTCGAGATCTCTTTCGCAAGGGCTTCGACGCCTGCAGGCGTGCGGATATCGTAGCCTGCCGCGAATCCGTGGCAGGTATCATAGCAGATGCCGATGTTCTCGCTATGAGCAAGTCCGGCGATCACATCCTGCACCTGCTGAAGCTCGTAACCCACGTCGCCTTTCTCGCCGGCAGTGTTCTCAAGAAGGATCACGGCACTGGGCTTATGGAGCTTCATTGCCATGTTCAGGGCAACCGTGACCCGTTCTATCATCCACTCCGGTTCCCTGCCGCTCGCGGACCCGAGGTGGGTCACCAAATATTCCGCACCAAGCTTCTCCGTGCGCTCCAGGTCAATGACGAATTGTTCGATCGACCGCTCAAAAAGGTCTGGTTTGGGCGAAGCCAGATTGATGAGGTAATTCGTATGCACGAACACCGGACCGATGTCCCATTGTTCGCGCAGTTTTTTGAACTCAGCCGCATCGGCCGGATCGATCGGTTTGACGGTCCAGCCGCGCGGGTTGCGGCTGAAGATCTGCATGCAGTTGCAGCCCAGCTCGTGAGCGCGCTGCACGGCAAGAGAGAATCCGCCGGAGATGGAGACATGAAATCCTAATCGCATCGCATCATTCCTTGATCAATTCCATGAATTCGGATTCCGATAGGATCTTAACGCCAAGGGTCTTTGCCTTTTCAAGCTTGCTGCCCGCTTCCTCGCCTGCCAGCACGTAGCTGGTCTTCTTCGAGACCGACCCGGTCGCCCTTCCGCCGTGTTTCTCGATAAGCTGTTCGAACAGCTCACGGGGTTGCGAAAGCGTTCCGGTGATCACAAAGGTCTTGTTGTCCAGGATGCCTGCCTGCTTCGCGCCCGGCGCTTCATAATCGGGATTTTCAACGATCACACCGAGCTCGCCCAGAGCCTCGAAGGTCAGCAGGTTCCCCTTTTCACTGAAGAACTCGGAGATGGAGGCCGCAAGCTTTTCGCCCATCTGTTTGATCTCCATGATCCGCTCAGGTGCGACCTGATAGAGGTCCTGGAGGTCTTTGAAATGCTTTGCCAGCTGTTTCGCGGCAAACTCACCAACATGGAGTATCCCGAGGGCAAAGAGGAACCGCGCCAGGGTCGTGCGCTTGCTCTTTTCAACGGCATCTATGAGGTTCTGCGCCGATTTCTCCGCGAACCGCGGGAGGCCGAGCAGCTGTTCCTTCTTGATGCGGTAGAGGTCAGAGAAATGCTTCACCAAACCATTGCTGTACAGCAGCTCGACGTTCTTTTCTCCGAGATGCTCTATGTCCATTGCGCCCCGCGACGCATAATGAATGATCTTTTCCAGAACCTGTGCTTCGCAATTCAGTCCTACACACCGGAAGGCCACCTCGCCCTCTTCGCGCGCAACATGAGATCCGCAGACCGGGCAGGTCGAGGGCCGAGGGAAGCGCCTCTCGCTCCCGCTTCGATTGTCCGTCATGACCGACACCACGTGCGGAATGACATCCCCGGCACGTTCGATGATCACCGTATCGCCGATGCGAATGTCCTTTCGCTCGATCTCGTCCCAGTTGTGAAGCGTTGACCGGGAGACCGTCACCCCGCCGATCCTGACAGGCTTCATGATCGCCACGGGCGTGATCGCGCCGGTGCGTCCGACGCTCGCGATAATGTCCTCAATGACCGTGACGCCCTGGTGTGCCGGGAACTTGTAAGCAATGGCCCAGCGTGGCTCACGGGTCTTGATGCCAAGCTGCCGCTGAAGCGCAAAATCATTGACCTTGATGACCGCTCCATCGGCCTCAAAAGGCAACCTGCTGCGCTCGGTCTCGATCTTCTGAATGACGGCAATGACCTGCTCTATTCCCTTCGCTGTTTTGAATCCCAGCGGCACGGGAAATCGCGCTTGGCCAAGCCATTCCATCAGGTGCTTCTGGCTCTTGAACTCCATGCCTTTTACCGCGCCGACCCCATAGCAGGCCATGTGGAGCTTTCTTCCCGCGGTGATAGCCGAGTCGAGTTGGCGGACCGATCCCGCGGCCGCATTTCGGGGATTGGCAAAGGCCGCTTCTCCCGCCTTTTCCCGTTCTCTGTTCAAATTCTCGAATTCCTCGATATCGATATACACCTCGCCCCGCAGATCTATCTCTTCGGGGACAGAAGCATCATTTTCTATGGTAAGCGGTATCGCCTTGATCGTCCGGATGTTCCTGGTAACATCCTCGCCTTCTACACCGTCCCCTCTCGTGGAAGCGTGATGAAGCTTCCCCTTCCGATAGGACAGTTCCATTGCAAGGCCGTCGTACTTGGGTTCTACCGTGTATTCGATCTCGGCGTCCGACTTCAGGAACTTCTTGATCCGCTGATCGAACTCCCGGACCTCGTCATGGGAAAAAGCATTGTCCAGGGACAGCATGGGTTCGACGTGGCGTACTTTATCGAACTTTTCAAGCGGCGGCGCTCCTACACGCTGGGTTGGTGAGCTGGGAAGGATATAGCCGGTCTTCGCCTCAAGTTCCTGCAACCGGCGGAAGAGTTTGTCGTACTCAGCATCAGCGATCACCGGCGTGTCAAGGACATGATAGCGGTAGGAATGGTCGTTCAGCTCACTGACCAGCTGCTCTATCTCTTTTTTATCACTGGATTGCATGAGTTAAAAATGTGAATTTGGTCTACTTTTTCAATACCGCTTCCGCTGCGATATGACCTGCGAGTGTTGTCACAAATGATTTTAGCCCCGTCAATTCGCTCATCTCGGCATATGATCCGGATTTGGATGCTGACCGCGGCGAAAGGATAACAGCGGCCGAAGTATAGAGGTTCTCAGCCATCAGTTTCCGACACAGGATATTATAGCGCTCAGCATAAGATGCTCCCTTAAATTCAGGGAACACGGGAAAGTTCGGCGAGCTATCAGAAACCGGTGAACGGGAAGCGTCAACATCCTCAAGCAACATCACATACCCGACAAAAGGTTTTCTACTCTCGCCAAAAGCCCCTTCCCTGAAAGCTGTCCAAAGGTCAATAGCAGTTCCGAGCGCTTCCTCGCAGCGGTTATTGGCATTGTTGCCAAAGGAGGGTCCTACCTGTGATTTAAATTCAACAGCTGCAATCAGTTTCTCTTGATTTAATACCAGCAGATCCCACAATTTCGTTGGGCGAAAATATCCAGGCAAGGTCAAGACCTTCCGTTTCAGCATAATGTCGGCTTTAGGCAGGCCATTGGCGTGTACGATATCAACAACAAGGTCAATAAAACCGTTCATATTACTGCCTGCAGTTACCGCGCTTCGTTCACCCTGGTCTTTCCTACCAGCCGCACGCTGTTTTTTCGCAGCCTTCTTTCTCCCGGACCAGAAGCTTTTCACAGCGGCACCAGCTTTAACATCATAGCCAGCAAGGTCAAGCGGCATATATCGCTCCTTCATCATCATTAACCGACAGAATCGCGCGCTCTTCTGCAGAGAGATTATAAAGCTCGCAGGTTAAAGCATTGCAGGCCGCAATATCTCTTATGTCAGCAGCATCTCTTAGCTTCTTTTTGAGATGCTCCGGCACATCCTGCCATCGGGGGATATGAATGCGCCTCAGATATTGCGCCTGGAACCTCAAATATCCACCTCGCATCTTAGTGGAATAAGTCGTAATAAATACACGGGTAATATCCGAAAGCAATACAGCCTGAAGAGCTTTCAAATCCCAAGTCTCGGATGTTATGTAGTAAAGATTATGGTGAGGGTAATACTTGCCCTCCTCGTAAACAATATTTGCTTCCCCTTTAATATCAGGGATCAAGAGTTTCGGCGTATGCGTGATCTTAGGCGTAATTCTATCAATGGTCCTATACCAACGCTCGCTGCTGCGCTTGGCCACATTACGGTTGCATATTACTGCCTTATGCTCATTTAAATACGCAGCGAGTTTTGGGTATTTCTTCAGGTCAACGAGGCTACCATCATCATTAAATGGATTAACAACACCCATTCCGCGCCACTCAACCTTACCAGTACGAATATCCTTTGTCATAACCAAAGGCAGTTTACGGTCCTTTTCCACATCAAGTTGACGATACTCACCTACGTAAACTTTGTCAGCACCTGTTGCAACCCCAATCCCTACCTTGCAGCCAGCTTCTTCCAATGTCGGATAAACACTCTCTATGCGTCTGAGAATAGTCAACTGATCAAATGATTCAAGGACCCATGGCTCATTATCACACATTATCCCCGATACTTCATGAATAGCGCTATTCGGCTTAATTGTCCGAACCCGCATATCATGAGCAAGACTGACTAACGTTTCTTTATCCACCTGCGGCCTATGTGTAATACGAGTTGCACCTGATAGTTCCTTGCTGATTACGGTAATTGCCGGGTATGCGGATACTTCAGAATGGAAAGCATCGGTATTCACCATATCAACGTAATATTTTAAATGAAATCCTTTTGCTACCATCTGACGAAGTGGTCCGCCGTAACGATTCTTCATCCAACGGTCAGAGCAGATGAAGCCAACAGAGCCCTTCTGTCCGAGATGCTTCAATGAGTGCTCTATGAAGGGAATATATAGGTCAGCACGATCATAAAGTGTATCAAAACGATGCCGGTATTCTGCCAGTAAAATATCAGGAATCATCTCCTGACGCACATACGGAGGATTTCCTACAATATGAGTGAAATCAAAAGGGAAATCAGCAAGAAGGAAATCACCATGAATCAGCCACGTATCGAGTAGATTTTCCGTTGCTGATTGAGAAATGCCATTCCCCTTTAGCATGCTACTAAGTTGCATACGTGTGCCATTAAAGCTTGATTGATGCAATTCAACAGCTCGAATAGAATCTTTAAGTTCGGCAACAAGGTTAGTATGGTTCTGCGTATGTTTAAAGTACGACGCAAGCAGCCGCTCCACTGCAATAAGAAGAAATGCACCCTCTCCAAATGAAGGTTCAAGAAAACGTTTTTTCTGGAGAGCAGAATCAGTTGTGTAGCCAGTTAAATCTAATATAAACTCAACCACTTCGCGCCGCGTGAACACAGCACCGCGCTCATCAATGCCAGCAGAAGCTAACTGTGCGACTGCAGATTGTAGCTTGTCCATGCCTGGTAACGCTATTTGTGATACACGAAGTGATGTCATCTTATTAGTTTGTTGATTAGAAAATCAGTCTCCACTCTTGTCTTCCAACTGGTAATCCTTGATCTTCGTGAGCAGGGTCTTATAGCTCACCTGCAGGACCTCGGCGGCCCTGGTCTTGTTCCCGCCGGTCTGTTTGAGCACCTGCCGGATCCTGCGGGACTCGGCGATGCGCGTTGCCGCGGCCGCGATCTCCTGAAGCGGACCTTCCATGGGTACATTCTCCGCCAGCGCCTCAAGCACGCTCTTCTCGCTGATCCCGAGGTCCTTGGACCGTATCATCCCGCCTTCGGCGTAGATCATTGCCCGCTCGATCACGTTCTCCAGTTCGCGGACATTGCCCTTCCAGGGAAACTTCATCAGGATATCCATGGTGTCGTCGGCGATGAGCATCGGCCCCTTGCGTACTTCGGCGCTGTACTTGGCCAGAAAATGCTGTGCCAGCGGGGGAATGTCGTCACGCCGTTCGCGGAGCGGCGGGATCGTGATGGGAAACACATTGAGGCGGTAGAACAGGTCCTCACGGAATACCTTTTGTTCCACAGCCTTCTGCAGGTCCTTGTTCGTGGCAGCCACGACGCGCACGTCGATCTTGATAGACCTGTTTCCCCCGACCCGTTCGATCATCTGGTCCTGGAGCACCCGCAGGATCTTCGCCTGAAGCGCAAGGTCCATGTCGCCGATCTCATCAAGAAATACCGTGCCTTTATCTGCAAGCTCGAGCTTGCCCAGCTTCCTCGCTTCAGCACCGGTGAAAGCTCCTCGCTCATACCCGAAGAGCTCGCTCTCCAGAAGCTCCCGGGGTATCGCGGCGGAGTTGATGGCAACAAATGGACCGTCCTTGCGGTTGCCGAGATAATGGATCGCCCGCGCGAAAAGCTCCTTGCCGGTACCGCTTTCCCCATGCAACAGGACCGTGGCGTTGGTGGGAGCGACCTTCTGAATGGCCGACGTGATATCCTGGAGCTGTTTGCTCCTGCCGATGATCTTGGGCAAACCGAACTTGTCCGCGAACTCGGACCGCAGAAGGATGTTCTCCGTTGCCACGCGGTAGGAATCGAACGCCCGCTTTACCAGAACGATCAGATGGCCCGTGTCAAAGGGTTTTGCCAGAAAATCATAGGCCCCGTCCTTGACCGCCTTCACCGCGTTCTCGATGGTGCCGTAGGCGGTCATAACGATGACCGGCAGGAGCGGATTCTCGGCCTTTGCTGTTCTCAGCACCTCGAAACCGTCCTTTTTCGGAAGTTTGAGGTCCGTCAGCACCAGGCCGATCCGTTCATCGGCCAGCTTTTTAATACCCTCGGCGCCATCGCGCGCGGGCACCACCTGGAACCCTTCTCCTTCCAGGGTCTTGGTAAGCATGGTCAGCATGCTTTCTTTGTCTTCGATCACCAGGATCGTATCCATACCCTGCCTCCCGAGCCGGATATCAGCCAACCGGCAGCGTTATGGTAAATGTCGTACCCCGTCCCTTGCCGCTATCTACCACAATGGTCCCGCCGTGCGATACGACGATCTTGTGGACCAGTGCGAGACCCATCCCCACACCCCGGTCCTTGGTGGTGAAGAACGGAAGAAAGATGCGCTGGATCGTCTCTTGAGGAATGCCGATGCCGGTATCGCTGATCCTTACCTCCGCCTTCCCGCCTTCCCTCCGCGACTCGAGCGTGATCGTACCGCCGTCGGGCATCGCATCAGCGGCGTTCTGGATAAGATTGCAGAAAGCCTGCCGCAGCAGGCCTTCATCGGCAAGGATGACCGCGTTTTCCATTTTTTCGAGGATGCGGATCTCCCCGCCTCCGCCCGCCTGCAGGACCGAGGCAACGCATCCGGACAGCAGTTCCCCGAGGTTCACTTCTCCCGAGTTCAGCGCCGCAGGCCGGGCAAAGGTCAGCAGATCGCCGATGATCCGGTTCATTGTCGCGATCTCCATCTGCACATCACCGATGATCGCGCGGCCCTGCTCATCCTGGTCCTTGGAAAGCAGGTTCAGATACCCTGAAATGACCGCCATGGGATTCCGCAGTTCGTGGGCAATGCCCGCGGACATCTCCCCCAGCGCCGTCAGCCGTTCCTTGAGCTCGACCTGTTCCTGGAGCCGCTTGATGTCGGTGAGGTCGGAAAAGGACAGGATCACGCCCTGGCGTTCCCCCTGCCGGTCCGTGAGCAAGGCAGTGTTAAAACCCAGCCAGAGACGTCCGCCATCCCGTTCCAGCGCCGTCTCCATCCTGATCGTGGGGACCTTGTTGTCGAAGGTTTCCTGTACGGCACTGCAGATGTCGCTGTTCCCGAACAGATCGGGGCATCCGGTGCCGATGGCCGCGGTCCGCGAGGCGCCCAGTAGTTCCTCGGCAGCCCGGTTCATCGTTTGCACCTTGCCCTTCTGGTCGAAGGTTATCACACCATTGGACACGCACTGGAGGATGTTCTCATTGAGACTTTCAACGGTCTCCGCACGGAGCTCCGCAAGCGCCTTGAGACGCTGCAGCTCCTTTTCCTTTTCCTTGAGCTGGCGGGTGACATCCTGAAAGGCATTGATGATGAAGCTGACGTCAGGGGTCTTCTCCTGGTCCTGACCTTTCAGGTCCATTTCCTGGCGGTATTTTCGAAGTGAGGCCATGATGACCACTACTCCCAGAATGACCGCTGAAGAAGCGAACAGTATGGTAAGGATATGCTGGTTCATGGTCGAAGAAGTCCGAAATACCAGTCAATGATCTCCGGGCCGGCGAACAATGAGGCAAGAGCGCCTGCGGCGAGAAATGGTCCAAAGGGAATATAGGAACCGGACTCATGCTTTTTCAGGAGGATGAGCACACCCCCGACAAGGGACCCGGCCAGCGCACCGAGCATGATGGTCAGGAGCGCTCCCTGCCATCCGATGAAGCTTCCGACCATACCCATGAGCTTGATGTCCCCCCCTCCCATGGCCTCCACTTTCCGAAGCTTCTGCCAGAGCCAGCCGATGAGAAAGAGCGGAGCGCCGCCGGCCAGAAGACCGAGGACCGAATTTACGAGACCCCGCAGGTAAGGGCCGTCAGGCAACACGGTTGAGAGGCCGAAGGGAAGCGGCTCCATGAGCGCGGTCATAAAGAACGGAGCTGCCGCGAGGCCGATCACCATCCCGGGCAGACTTATCTCATCAGGTATGATCTGGAAATCGAAGTCAATGAAGGTAATGACCACGAGCGCCGAGCAGAGCAGCATTACCAGCACCGCCTCGCCTCCCATGCCGAACCACTTCACCGCTCCGACGTAGAGCATACCGTTGAGGGCCTCGACAAGCGGGTAACGCCAGGAGATCGGCAATCCGCAGCTCCTGCATTTTGCGCGGAGCAGCAGAAAACTCAGGACCGGGATATTATCGTACCACCGGATGGATGCATTGCAGCGGGGGCAGCGTGACGCGGGTCGGACGACCGATTGTTCCCGTGGAAGACGGAGGATACAAACGTTCAGAAAACTTCCGATCACCAGACCAAAGAACAGCGCGAGGAAATCGATCATGCATGCTTCCCTTCAGGCTGCTTGGGTTTCGCCTTGATCGCGTCCGCCTCGCGGCTGAGCTCTTCAAGAAGACCGTCGGCCTCTTTTTCCAGTTGCGCGATACGTTCGAGCAATGACGCGATCTCGCCCTGTTTAAAGAATGCAGCAAAGTTCGCCGGCAAGGTCCCGCCCGTGCTCTGTTCCAGCAGGCGTTCGCCGACCTTCCGATGCTGTTCTCCGATAGCCTTTTGCACCCGGTCCATCTGCATCCTGATCCGGATGATGGCGATATCCGACTTCACGCGTTCAGACAGCGTCCCGGCAAAGGAAGTGACCCGGGTATACCCCTTTTCCATGTTCACCAGCGCTTTTTCCCAAACGGTCATGATGGCTCTCCGATCATCACGCCACGTCTTGCCTGGGAGACGTTTGGCAGTGATATCAATTCACAATCAAGATGGTCCACTCCTGCTCGATAATCTATCAGAACGCCTCCTAAATATCAACTTACCATGATCAGCCCGAGCCGGCCCCGCCACTTTTTCCCCACCAGTTCCCTGAGCGCAGGATACGCTTTCAGCGACGGATCACGAGCAAGCAGATCAAAGGCCTCTGCCCGTGCTTTTTCGAGCAGTTCTGCGTCTCGCAGGATGTTCGCTGCCCGGAGGTCGGGCAGACCGGACTGCCGGGTCCCGAAGAACTCTCCCGGTCCGCGCAGCCGCAGGTCCTCCTCGGCGATCTTGAAACCGTCCGTGGTCCTGGTGAAGGAATTCAGCCTGTCGCGTGTTTCCTCGGTGAACATGCGCGGCCCCATGAGGACGCAGTAGGACTGATGGCCTCCCCGTCCCACCCTTCCCCGAAGCTGGTGCAGCTGGGCAAGACCGAACCGTTCGGGATGTTCGATCACCATGACCGTCGCATTCGGCACGTCAACACCCACCTCAATGACCGTTGTCGAGACCAGCAGATTGGTCGCGCCTGTCTTGAACGCGGCCATGACCGCGTCCTTTTCTGATGATTTCATCCGCCCATGCAGCAGGCCCACGCTTGATTTCGGGAAAATGTCCTTCTGCAGATGCGCCGCCATCTCGGTCGCTGCCTTCAGATCGCTCTTCTCGGTCTCTTCGACCAGCGGATAGACCACATAGACCTGACGACCGGCGGCAAGCTCACCGTCGATGAGCCGGTACGCCTCGCTGCGTCTGCTCTCGAAATAGAGTCGGGTGATGACCGGGCTTCTTCCCGGCGGCATCTGGTCGATCACCGACACATCGAGATCGCCGTAGACCGTGAGCGCCAGGGTCCGGGGGATCGGCGTCGCGGTCATGACCAGAACGTCCGGAGACAGCCCCTTTGCTTTCAATGTCGATCGCTGCAGGACCCCGAAGCGATGCTGCTCGTCGATGATCGCGAGCCCCAGCTTGTGGAACTGCACATCGCCTTCTATCAGCGCGTGAGTCCCCACGATGATCTGTGCCGTGCCGGCGGCAAGTTCCGCAAGCAAAGCCTCACGGTCCTTCTTCTTCATGCTGCCGGTCAGGGACCGTACGTTCACGCCGAGCGTGCCTGCAAGGGCGCTGATGTTCCGGAAATGCTGCTCCGCGAGGATCTCCGTGGGCGCCATGAGACATGCCTGGTACCCGTTCTCGACAGCCATGAGGCAGGCCATGAGCGCTACAACGGTCTTTCCGCATCCCACATCGCCCTGCACCAGCCTGTTCATGGGCCGGTCCGCGGTCATATCCTTCTTGATCTCCCTGATGACCCGTTCCTGCGCTTCAGTCAGCGTAAAAGGCAGCTTCTTCCGCAACTCTGCCTCGATACCGCCCCCCTCTTTGAACGAGATGCCCTTTTGATCAGCCTCGGTCCCTTTTTTCCTGAGGCCAAGTCCCAGTTCCAGGACGAACAGTTCCTCAAAACTGAGCCTTTGATGGGCCGCATCGGATCCCCGGTTCAGCAGAAAGATGTCTTTCTCCATTGTCGGGAAATGGACCTCCGCAAGTGCCCTGTGGGCGGGCATGAATCCGTATTTTGCCATGATCTGCTGCGGCAGAGCTTCAGGCACCGCGCCAGCGCAGGAATCGATGAGGGTCTTCATCATGCTCCTGATGGCCCTGACCGAGAGGCCGGCCGTTGCCCGGTAGATCGGCACGATCCTGCCTACATGGATCAAAAGGCTTTCCTGATCATTGTCATCGATGATCTCATATTCAGGGTTGTCCATCTGGGGCCGTCCGCCCTTGTAGGCATTGGCTTTCACGATCCCTGAGAGGATGACCTTCTGGCCGACCGCAAAGGCCTTTTTCATGAATGGCTGGTTGAACCACGAACCGGTAAGCATTCCGCTCCGGTCGGTGATCACCAGTTCGAAGACCTTGACCCGTATCCGCTTTGTCTGGACTACTTCCGCGGAAACGATCTCTCCCATGACCGTCTCAAAGGACCCATAGGACAGCCGTGCTATCTTCCTGAGGTTTCCCCGGTCCTCGTACCTCCAGGGGAAACAGGAAAGCGCGTCCTCGATCGTGGTAATGTCGAGCTTTTTGAGCAGCTCGGACCGCTTGGGCCCGATGCCCTTGCAGAACTGGATCGGCGTATCAAGGGGCAGCGCCGGTGCGGCAGCGGTCATTGCCGCAGCAGCCGGCGCCGGAGACCGGATCGTTTTCCCCTGCTCCCTGTCCCTGATAAGGTCAAGAGCCCCTGTGATACGATCCTTTTTCTCGCTTTCAGAACAGTTGTCGAAACCGTCGAACAAGCGCTCCAGATCGGCTGAAATGGATTCCTGGCCGCCGAGAGCCCTGAGTTCCTGGACCTGCGCGGTCATGAATACCTCGACGGCGGCAAGATTCTTCAGGTGCGCGAAGCCCGATTGGGACGCGTAGACAAGCGGTCTTTTGATCCTGTCGAGAATGTCCTGGATGGATGAAGAAGCCATGTAATTCGTGATATTTTATTGATTTTTCACTTGCATGCGATCAGGGGCTATGGTAGCATGGGCCTGCTTTTTAAGCAATCATTTTCAGTTTCAGGAGGACGTTCCCGTGGCCGGTAAGTGTCAAATATGCGGAAAAGGCACGCTCAAGGGCAACCAGGTGAGCCATGCCAATAACAAGACCAAGAAAATGTCCAAGCCGAACCTGCAGAGCGTGAAGACCCTGGGCCCCAATGGCCAGCATACGCGCATGAACGTCTGCACCCGCTGCATCCGCTCGGGCAAGGTAAAGAAGGTCGGTTGATCGTTCCGAACAATCATCTGTTTTGTGCGACCCCGCCGAATACCGGCGGGGTATTTTTTTGCCTTGAAAAGAACAACAGCATGCTTCTTTGACAGGATAACGGGATAAGAATCTGATGAAGGCAGTAATCCGTTATATCCTGGTGGTCCTGCCATCCTGTCAAAATAGATTTTTGATGTTATGCCGAACCTCTTGCGAAGGATCATTTTTTATATTATAGTACGCCATGCAAACCAAAGTTAGGACCGTTCCCGAACTCGTTCCCCTGCTCTCCATCCTGCGCGCTGCCGGCAAGAAGATCGTCTTCACCAACGGCTGCTTCGATCTCATCCACCCAGGCCACACGCGCTATCTCGCCATAGCAAAATCCCTGGGCGACATTCTCGTCATCGCCGTGAACAGCGACTCATCGGTCCGCACCATCAAAGGCCATAAACGGCCGATCAACAACCAGAACGACCGGGCAGAGACCCTGGCCGCCCTCGAAGCCGTGGATTTTGTCACGATCTTCGACGAGCCCGATCCTTACCTGGTCATCTCGGCTCTCCAGCCGGACGTGCTGGTGAAAGGCGGCGATTGGCCGATCGAGAAGATCATCGGACGGGACGTGGTGCAGGCGCGGGGCGGCAGGGTCGTGAACGTGCCTTACGTGGAAGGAGCTTCAACAACGGGGATCATTGAGAAGATTTTGAAGACTTACAAATAGGAACTCTATTCTTTTCGCTTTTTCCTGGCCTTTTCATCCTCTATAGCATAGAGAGTTGCATCATCATACCCGAAATAATGCCCGATCTCGTGCATGACCGTGTCCAGCACGATCTCTTCGATCTCAGTGTCCGTCCGGCTGTCCCGTTCGATCGGCCGCTGGTAGATCACGATCCGGTCCGGCAGCATATTCCCGTAGTTCCATTCCCGCTCGGTCAGCGGCGTTCCCTGGTACAGGCCGTAGAGCGAACCGTCATCGATCCCCAGGTCTTCCAACAGGTCTTCCGAAGGTTCGTTCTCCACTTCCACGATGATATTGCGCAGCGCCGTGCTGAACTTCCTGGGAAGCCGTTCCAGGGACCGTTCGACGAGTTTTTCAAAGGCAGGACGGTTCATATCACGGTCGCCTCTGCCCCCCGCTCTTCCGCCGGTGCCATTCCTCCCACTGACTGAATTTGGGAAAGTTCGTGCCAAAGAAGAATGAGGAGATGAGCAGGAAAAGATAGAAATCCGTGGTGTTCCTTCCCAGAACGTACAAAACCAGGCCGAAGATCGCCGGGACTTCGCAGAGCGCAAAAGTGACGATGGCCGCTGTCGTGAGCGGACCGAACTCCGCGGGACTGCCGGTCTGCGAGGCGTCGGCGTTGATGATCCTGCTGCTCAGAAAACGCATCAGGGGAAAGAGTGCCGCCGAGATCCCCAGGAAAACGAACTTGATCATATCCAGCATGCCGCCCGCCATCGCCGTTCCTCCGAGCGGAATGGTCCCGTTCTCGAACAGGCCCACGATGACCGCGTAGACCACCAAGCTCGCCATGATCGCCAGGCCGATGATCACCACAACGCGGTATGCAGCCCGAAGCTTATCCATTCTGTTCCTCCTTTAGATCAGGATGCTTTGCTCCAATGTTTTCTTAGTTTCCGCTGTCTGACTGACACCGACAGCCTCACTCCAGGCGACTTCAAGCGAAATAAGAGTTATTGCCAGAATGATCAGAGATGTAAGCCTTGTCAGTTTTGTCATAGGCAAGTGCCTCAGTGGCAGGTCGGGTAGAGCAAGGCGAAACCCGACAAACTTCTCATTCTTTACCGCAGCGGAAGAAATCGCGACATTTACGCACTGCATGTCGGATTTCACTGCGTTCTATCCGACATTCGAATTTCCTTCCGCCGCCTGTTAATCTCCTACCTATGGCTGATTATTGTCGAGTCCGATAGATATGCCCGCTTCCAATGAGTGCGACGGCAATGCTCCAGTCGAGCACAGCCACGCCGAGCAGGAAGGCGTACTTTCCGGCGGCAAGCAGAAGACTCCCTTTTGTCATCAGTACGATGCCGCCGCTAAACCACAGGGCTGCGGCCAGTATCTTCAGAGTATGATGTTTTTCCATTATGAGAAATTCATTTTGCTGCAAATCATTGTCAAGCCCAACCAGTGTTTGTCTAGTTGGGGCTAAGTCGTAAAGACCGGATTTTCGGTGTATACCAACCTGGCAATCAATATGCCAGCTGGCAGGTTGTGTGAACAACGTGAAGCCAGAAAGCTTCTGCCGTAATTCATGCCGGACGCACGAACGTACCCGACAAGTCTCATCTACCTCACCCACCCCGTATTATTCGCCCAGCATACCTCTATCAATCAAAAAAGCCGGAGACTTTTCAATCTCCGGCTTTTGACGTTTACGATCATGCTCTCCTTTTACTTCTTGATACTGTAAAACACGTCCTTCCCCCGGTACTGCGCCGTGTCGCCCAGCTCTTCCTCGATGCGGATAAGCTGGTTGTACTTGGCGATGCGGTCGGTGCGGGAAAGCGAACCGGTCTTGATCTGGCCGGCGTTCGTCGCCACCGCCAGGTCCGCGATGGTCGCGTCCTCGCTCTCGCCGGAGCGGTGGGACACGACAGCGGTGTACTTGGCGCGCTTTGCCATCTCGATCGCGTCCAGGGTCTCGGTGAGGGTGCCGATCTGATTCAGTTTGATCAGGATCGAGTTGCCGATGCCCTGCTCGATGCCTTGCTTGAAGATCTTGGTGTTCGTCACGAAGATGTCGTCGCCCACGAGCTGGACCTTGGAGCCCAGGTGGTCGGTCAGGGCCTTCCAGCCTTTCCAGTCCTTCTCGGACATGCCGTCCTCGATGCTGATAATGGGATACTGCTTGATCCAGGACTCGTAGAACTTGATCATCTTGTCCGAGGACATCTTCTTGCCCTCGCCCTTCATGTCGTAGACGCCCTTTTCATAGAACTCGGAGGACGCCACGTCAAGGCCCAGGAACACGTCCTTGCCCGGTTTGTATTTTGCCTTGGTGATCGCTTCAAGGATCACCTGGCAGGCCTCTTCGTTCGACCGGAGGTTCGGAGCGAATCCGCCCTCGTCGCCCACCGCGGTGTTGTAGCCCTTCTTCTTGAGCACGCCTTTCAGGCTGTGGAAGATCTCCGCGCCCATGCGGATGGCGTCGGTGCAGGATTTCGCGCCCGCGGGGATGATCATGAACTCCTGGAAGTCCACGTTGTTGTCCGCGTGGGCTCCGCCGTTCAGCACGTTCATCATCGGCACGGGCAGTTCCTTGGCATTCGGGCCGCCCAGATACTGATAGAACGGAAGGTCCGCGTCCTCGGCAGCGGCCTTGGCAACGGCAAGCGACACCGCGAGGATGGCGTTGGCGCCGAGCTTCTTTTTGGTCTCCGTGCCGTCCATATCGATCATGGTGGTGTCGATCAGCACCTGCTCCGACGCGTCAAGACCGGTGATAGCCGGTCCGATCACCGTGATCACGTTCTTGACCGCTTTTTGCACGCCCTTGCCGAGATAGCGGGTGCCGCCGTCCCGGAGTTCCAGGGCTTCGCGTTCGCCGGTAGACGCACCGCTCGGCACGATCGCCCGGCCCATGACACCGCTTGCCAGAACCACTTCAGCCTCTACCGTGGGATTTCCCCGGGAGTCCAGGACTTCCCGCGCGTAAACATCGATAATTTCGCTCATGATAGCTCCTCAGTGTGGATGATTTCGGGCTTCAGATTATCGGGGGTGGTGTTAAATCCGCAATCCGCAATCCGCAATTTACTTGCCTAACACGTACTTCCTTCCCGCTTCGATCAGGTCTTTGATCTTCTCTTCAGATGAGGACTCCACATAGACCCTGACCACGGGCTCGGTGCCCGAGGCGCGCATCAGGACCCAGGAATCGTCGTCGATCATGTATTTGGTGCCGTCAGCGGTGGTTTTCTTGCCTTTCACCCGGAAACCGTTCAGCTCGGTCATCGGCAGGCTCAAACGCTCGCCCACTTCCTTGCGGTTCGATTCATCGAGGTGGATGTTGATGCGATGGTTGATGATCGTGCCAACTTCCTTGAAAAGCCGCTTCAGCAGCTCCTTCAGGGTCTTCCGCTCCTTGGCCACCATCTCGGCCATGAGCAGGCAGGCGATGATCCCGTCCTTCTCAGGAACATGGTCCTTGATCGTGAGCCCGGCGCTTTCCTCGCCCCCGAAGATGATCTTTCCCTGCACCAGCAGGTCGCCGATGTACTTGAATCCGACGCCGGTCTCGTAAACCTCGATGCCGTGCTTCTTTGCCACTGCATCAACAAGGTGGGACGTGGCGATAGAACGCGCGGCGCCGCCCTTCCATCCGCGGCTTCGGCAGAGATAGTCGAGCACCAGGGCAAGAACCTGGTTCGGGTTGATATAGGTGCCGTCCGTGTCCACGATGCCAAAACGGTCAGCATCGCCGTCCACCGAAAGGCCGATGTCGAACTTGCCCTTTTTCAGGATACCCGCGAGCTCCGTCAGGTTCTCCTCGGAGGGTTCCGGCGCGTGTCCGCCGAAGAAAGCGTCGCGATGGCCGTGGATCGCCGTGACAGCGCAGCCGGCATCATTCAGCACCGCGTCAAGATATCCCCTGCCTGTGCCATACAGGAGATCGACGCCGACCCGCAGCTTCGCCTTCCTGATCAGATCGAAATCGATCTTCTTCCGCAGGTCCTCGAGATAGCACTTGCGGAAATCAATTTCCTCGATCAGCCCTTTGGACTTCGCATCTGCCAGACCGAGAGACGGGATGTTATTCTTCTCAAGAAGCGCATTCGCCCGGGTTTCGATGTCCTTGGTCGTTTCAGGAAGCGCGGGGCCGCCCCAGGCAGGAGAGAACTTGAGGCCGTTATATTCGGGCGGATTGTGGCTAGCCGTGAAGTTGATGCCGCCGGCTGCCTTGCGGCGCAGTATTTCGAAGGACACCACCGGGGTCGGCACATCGCGGTTAGACAGGAACGACCGCATGCCGTTCGCAGCGAACACACGCGCCGACTCCACCGCGAACCGCTCGGAAAGGAACCGGGTGTCGTATCCGATGACAACACCCTTCTCTTTCAGTCCCTGCGCAGCAAGGTGGTCGGCAATTGCCTGCGTGACCGCGCGCACTCGCGCGAAGGTAAAATCATCGGCGATCACGCCGCGCCATCCTGATGTGCCGAACTTTATCTTAGGTGACGTCATCTTGATTCAAAAAATATCATAACCGCATCATCTTTGCAACAGAAAACGCCGGAACCGAAAAACAAATATGAGATCCTTTGACAGGAAGAACCTGTTTCTATATCTGAATGATCTCCGCCCGGATATCATCTCCGAGCGTCACTATAGCAACGGAATTGTAGGGAGCGTGCACCTTGTCCGTCGGACTTCCGGGATTCAGGAACAACATGTCCCCGTGCTTTCCAAAGAAAGGCTGGTGCGAATGACCGTACACGATCAGGTCCACCTTGTCGAACTCCTTCCGGATCATGTCCCGCTGAATGTCTATCTTATACTTTCCGTGGATCAGACCGACGTGGTATTTGCCGAGCTGCAGGACCTTCTTCTGGGGAAGCCGCTGTTGTTCCGCCGGGCCGTCCATGTTCCCGGCCACAGCCTCGACCGGCGCAAGGCTGCGAAGTTCATCAAGGACCGCAAGCTCGGTGATGTCACCGGCATGAAGAATGAGGTCAACATCCTGAAAAAGCTCGAATACCTTTGCGGGAAGATGGTGGTGTGGAACAGGGACGTGGGTGTCGGAAAGAACGCCGATTTTCATGAGCAACAAGCTCCAAACGCAGAATGATGTTTCGATACTGAGGGTACTGAAGATAATTCGAACTTTTCCGAATCTTCCGTGGCTGATAAATCTATGTTTTAACTCGTGATCTTACCTCTTCAACGACCCTGTCCAGCGAGACCGCGATCTGCTCCTTGGTCGCCATGTTCCGCAGAACCGCTGTCCGCGAGACCATCTCCTGCTCACCGACGATAAGGGTGTAAGCGGCTTCGTACTTGTCAGCCTTTTTCATCTGGCTCTTGAGGCTTGCGCCGGTGTAATCGGTCTCAACGCCGATCCCCTCGTTCCGCAATGCATGGACCACCGGCAGCATGAGACCGACCGCCGCGTTTCCGAGCGCTGCTATGTACAGCTGCGGTCTTCTGGGCTTGAGCAATTCGGTGTTCAAGAGAGAGACAGCGCGCTCCACTCCCAGTGCGAATCCGATGCCCGGGATGGCCGGCCCGCCGATCTCTTTCACCAGCCCGTCGTACCGTCCGCCTGCTGCGACCGTGTTCTGGGCGCCGGCGTGTTCCATCACGAGCTCGAAGGTGGTACGCGTGTAATAGTCGAGCCCCCGCACCAGACGCGGGTTCACCACAAAGGGAATGCCGAGGGTTTTCAAGCCCGTTTCAACGACCGCGAAGTGGTCCTTGCAGTCGCCGCACAAATGGTCCAGCATGACCGGAGAGTCCGCGAACTTTTCCGCGTCAACCTTGCAGTCCAGTACGCGGAGCGGATTGGTCTCGTACCTTCTCTGGCAATCAGCGCAAAGATCAGGAAGTTTTGCCTTGAGATACCGCTTTAACACATCACGGTATCCGTCCCTGCAGGCAGCATCGCCAAGGGAATTCACCTGCAGCGTAAGACCGGTTATCCCGAGCCTTGCGAACAAACGGTGGAGCATTACCAGGATCTCAATGTCAACGTGCGGGTGCGTGCCGCCGAGGGATTCCACGCCGACCTGGTGGAACTGGCGGTATCTCCCCTTCTGCGGCCGCTCGTGCCGGAACATGGGCCCCATGTAATAGAGCTTCACGAGCTGGTTGTCGGCATAGAGCTTGTGCTCGATGAGTGCCCGCACAACACCGGCGGTTCCCTCGGGACGGAGGGTAAGCTTCCTGCCGTCACGGTCATCAAAGGTATACATCTCCTTCTCGACAATATCCGTGGAAGCGCCGATGCTGCGCGCAAAGAGTTCCGTATATTCGAACACCGGCACCCTGATCTCCGAGAATCCGTAGTTCTCGAATATCTCGCGAGCAATCTTTTCCAGATGCTGCCACGCCGGCATGTCAGCCGGAAGAATGTCCTTGACGCCTTTAATAGCCTGTATGCTCAACGCATGCTCCTTACCGCAATCGAAGTTCTTTGAATATTGGTGCTGTTATTCCGAAATCCGCATTCCGCAATCCGAAATTATCTTATGGTTTTCTCAGCAGTTTCCAGGGATGTTTCTTCACTTCTGCGGTGAAGTCCTTGATATTATCGGAAACTTCCTTCATGTTCTCCATGGTGGCATCGACCTGCTTCCGGTTCTCTCCCATCAGCACATCGGTCTTCGCGCTCACATCGCGCAGATTCGCGATACTTTCATCGAGCTTTTTGATCATCTCAGGAAGCGTCTTGAGAGCAGCGGCGACCTCGTCCTTGCTCGAGGTCATGGTCTTGACGTTCGCCGTCACATCCTGCACGTTCGCGATCGTGGCTTTGATCTTTACGGCCATCTCCGGGTCACCGGCAATACGGTCCAGGTTCGCTGCGATGTTCTTCAGCTTGTTCACGACCTCCATGCCAGCCTTGGTCAGATCCTCCATCTTGAGCGATTCTTCTCCCTTGATCACGGATCCTTCCTTCAGCATCTTTGCCGTCGAGGTTCCGCTGGTCAGCTCAACGTATTTCCCGCCGACCAGCCCCAGGCTCTTGATCGCCGCCTTGGAGTCCTCCCGCACGACCGCGTCGCTGAACACGCTCAGGCTCAGCTCGACCTGGTCCCCTTTGTCGGGATTCACCCGGATGTCCGTGACCTTTCCTACCTTGATGCCCGAGATCCTGACCTGGGCGTTCTTCTCGATGCCGTCGCTGAAAGAGAAGACGACCTTCATCTCCTTCTTCTTCTTGAACAGGCTCTGGATATCGCTCACCGCGAACACCATCACCACAAGGATGGCAAAGGCGGACAGGAGGAAAATACCGGCCCGGATCTCACTTCTTCTGTATTCCATAATTTACCTCTATACAAATCCGAAATCCGCAATCTACAATCCGCAATCTGATCATCCTACCAGCAGATCCTCGCGGTAGTCCTTGCTCGACGCGCTGAAAGAGATCGGTCCGTCAGGACTTCCGGTGATGAACTGCTGCACCAGCGGATCGGCGCTCTGGCGTATCTCCTGGGGCGTTCCCTCGGCAAGCACCTTTCCCATGTACAGAATGACGATCTTATCGGCGCTTTTCATGGCTTCTTCGACCGCATGGGTCACCACAACACAGGTGATTCCCAGCAGACGGTTCAGGTCCGAGATGAGTTTGGTGATCACCGAGGTCATGATCGGATCGAGCCCGGAGGTCGGCTCGTCAAAGAATACCACTTCCGGGTCCAGCGCCAACGCACGGGCCAGGGCTACGCGCTTCTGCATTCCGCCTGAAAGATGGTTCGGCAGCAGGTCTTCGAAATCGCGGAGTCCCACCATCTCAAGCTTCATCTTGACCATGATCTTGATGATGTTATCGTCAAGCGTCGTGTGCCAGCGCATCGGAAGCGCCACGTTCTCGCCCACCGAGAGCGCGTTGATCAGCGCTCCGTGCTGGAACAGCATGCCGATCTTCTTGCGATAAGGATCGAGCCCCCGGCCGTGAAGACCGGTGATATCGGTGTCGTGAAACAGGATCTGGCCGTCATCGGGCTTGAGCGCGCCCACCATGGCCTTGAGCAGCGTGCTCTTGCCTCCGCCGCTCGTGCCGAAGATGTAGGTCACCTTCTTCTGCTCCGCGGTGAACGAGACGCCGTTCAGTATCCTGCGGTTACCGAAGGACTTATGGATGTTCTTGACGGTGATCATTACCAATCCTATTCAAAATAGCATAACCACAGGCGGCTGCGCCGCACACAGATTGAATCAAGGTCAACATCTCTGTTGATCAGATAGCCGCCGATAGCAGCCTATCTGCAGATATTCTGCTCCGCATCTAACCGTGTTCATCCGTGGTTATTACCGGCAGATATGGCCCCATTAACCATAGAACGCCGTGGTCATCACCGTGTCCAGGATGATGATGGCCAGGGTGGACCAGACGACCGAGATCATGGTGGACTTTCCGACCTCTTCGGCGCTTCCTTCGACCACCAGGCCCCGGTAGCAGCCGATCATGACGATCGCCATGGCAAAGACCGTTGCCTTGACCACGCCGGAAGCAACATCAGTGAAGCTCAGCACTTCCAGGGTCTCGCGTACGTAGGTGTCCGGCCTGATCCCGAGCCGGGTCGAGCCGAACAGGAATCCACCCAGGACCGCGGTAAAGCTGCCCAGGACGGTTAGCGCAGGCAGTGCGATGAGCAGGCCGATGAACCGTTGCACAACAAGGAATCGCACGGGATTGATCGCCATGGTCTCGAGCGCAAGGATCTCTTCTGACACCTTCATCGTGCCGATCCGCGCCGTGATCGCCGCGCCCACCCTGCCGGCCACGATAAGGGCCGTGATCAGGGGGCCCATTTCCCGGAAGATCGCGACGCTCACGAATCCCGGTATATAGCTCAGACCGCCGAGTTCCTTGAGCTGGAACGAGATCAGAACTGTCAGCGCGATCCCCAGGAGCGATGTGACGATCAGGACAAGCGGCAGCGAGTGCGTGCCGACCTCATCGACCGCCTGTAGAACGTTCGTTTTCCTGAACTTGGTCCGGTCGGAGAAGAGCGCCACGGTCTGGGAGACCGTTTCACCGAACAGATAGGTGAGGCTCGAGAGGTCCTGCAGGAAGGTGAAGAACATCCTGCCGACATAACCAAAGAGTTTTATCACTTACATCCCCATGTTCGCTTCAGATCTCCCTTCGCGATGCATATCGGCGATCGGGGGTCCGAAAATCCTATATACCGTTCAAAGCGTCGTTCATGCTCGGAAAGATCTGGAAGATGCTGGAAAGCCGGGCGAGTTCGAACACATCGCGCACCGAGGGACTCGGTTCCACAAGCCGCAATTTCATTCCCTGTTTCATGCAGTTCTGCATGGTCTCAACGAGCGTTGCTATTCCGGAGCTGTCCATGTAGCGAACGCCGGAGAGATTGATCAGAAGCGCCTTGGATCCACCCGTTTTGAACACCTCTGCGATGCTGGTGCGCACATCCGGAGAGGTGTTCATGTCCACATCTCCTATGAGCTTGACCACCGTGCCCGCGCTGATCTTTTCCGTTATGATCTCTACCTTCATGTTTTCACCTGCTGTTTTTGCTTGTCCAGCGTCAGGAGCGTGCCCTGCTCCAGGCTTGTGTCATAGGTGACCGCTTCAAATACCACTGCCATGAAATGGGTCCCCAGACCGCCCGGGCGGATGTCGTCAAGCGCGCGCGGCGCAATGGCGGAGCGGTCCGCTTTCTTCCCGTAGTCGCGGAGGGAGACCACGAACCGTTCGGGCTCATCGAGGACCGTGATGGTGACGGCCTTGTCGGGATCACCCCCGTATGCGTGCCTGATGATGTTCGAGCATGCCTCGTCCACGGCCAGCACGATATGGCGGGCCCCCTTCTTCCCGAACCCGGCATCCACGGCGAGCGGATAGAGCATGCTGCGGATGATGTAGAGAAAGCGCGGATGGCTCGGCACGGTAAGGGTGACCGCTTGCGGCTGCACTGTCGTTCTTGTGTCCGTCATCTGTCGCTCTTCCCCGGGACGGTCATTTCAGCGCTCCCAAGCACACGAGCGTCATATCGTCATGTTGCGGGCTCAATCCCGTGAACCGGTTCACTTCGTCGATGATCGCCTTCTTGAGGACCGAGGGATCGGCCGGGCTGGAAGCGATGAGCGCCTCGAACCGTTCATATCCGTACAGTTCTTCCCTGGCGTTCATGGCCTCGACGATGCCATCGGTATAGAGGACCACGGTCTCGCCCGGAGCGAGCGTCACCGACTCCTGCGTGAATTTCATTCCGTTCAGCATTCCCAGGGGAGCACCCCCGGCTCCGGCAAGACGCGCGACCGAGCCGTCGGCCTTCTTGATGATCGGCGGCAGATGGCCGGCGTTGGCCATGACCAGCGTGCGGCTGTTCGCGTCCAGTTCCAGGTAGAGCAGCGTGGCGAACATGCCCCGCCGGCTCCGGGCCGCCAGAAGATCGTTCAGCCTCGCGAGCGCCGCGGCCGGTACCTTCTCGGTAAAGGCCAGCGTGCGCATGTCGCTTCCCAGCTTTGCCATGTACAGGGCGGCAGGAACGCCTTTGCCGGACACATCGCCGATCACGATCCCGGTACGGTCCACGTCCAGGCTGATGAAATCGTAAAAATCGCCGCCTACCTCCAGCGCCGGCGTGTAGTGAGCGCTGAAACTGAAGTTCCGTACCTCGGGCGCCTGCTGGGGCAGAAAGCTTTCCTGCACGGTCCGGGCGAACTCCATGTCCTTCACGAGCCGCTGTTTCTCCATCAGCGACTGGTGCATTCTGGCATTCTCGAGCGCGATGGCGGCCATGCTGGAAAGGGCCTGGAAGAGCTCCAGATCATCGGTATCAAAAGGTTTTCCATCGAGACGGTTGATCACCTGGGCAACACCGGTGATGCGGTCTCCCACCTTGAGCGGCACCGTGATCATCGATTTGGTGCGGTAGCCCGTCTTTTCATCATTACCGCGAAAGAACTTGGGATGGTCATAGGCATCCTCGAGCAGGAGCGGCTTTCCCTCCTCGGCCACGGTCCCCGCGATGCCCTGCCCCATCTTGAGCCGCACTTCCTTCTTTAATTTTTCACCGACAGAGCCTTGCGCCACCTGGTAGATAAGCTCGTTCGTTTGCGGATCAATACGCATGAGGCTGGACGCGTCAGCGTTCATCACCTTCTTCGATATGGTCATCACGTTTTCGAGAATGGTGTCCACATCGAGGGATGAGCTGATCACTTCATTCACATCGACAAGCGAGGAAAGGCGCTTGATCTTGCTCTTTAACCGTGCGATTTCATTCTTCTTTTCCATGGCCATACATTAGCACAGCAGGTTATGAACGGCAAGAAAATTCAGGGCTAGAGGGCTAAAGGTCTAAGTGGTAAGTTGGATTTCTATCCCTGCTTCACCTAGCCCTCTAATCCTGCCTCTCCTACCCCCGATTCTTCTATCCCTGCCTCTCCTAGCCCTTCTTTATCCTTCTTATCCTTTCCACCACCGGCGGATGGGAATAGTAAAAAGCAGCATACAGCGGATGAGGATGGAGGTTCGACAGGTTCTCTTTTGAGAGTTTGACCAGGGCTGAGGCCATGGCCTCGGCGGTTCCGGTCAGTTCAACGGCAAAACGGTCCGATGCATGCTCGTCCCTGCGGGAAAGCCAGCTGAAAAGCGGCGTCACGGGGAACAGGATAATGGACAACAGGAATCCGAGCACCAGCACTTTTGCATAGAACGATAACCCGCCGGATATCCCCAGAAGGCCCGGCAACAGGTCTCCCTGGACCAGGTAATAGGCCATGAACAACCCGGCAAAGGCCATGACCTCGGTCATGACAATGCGCTTGAGCACATGCTTCTTCTTCCAATGCCCTACCTCATGGGCCAGTACCGCGAGGACTTCCTCCTGGCTCATCTGCTGCAGCAGCGTATCGAACAGGACGATCCTCTTTACCTTGCCGATTCCGGTGAAGTAGGCGTTCGAGTGCCTGCTCCTGCGCGATGCATCCACCTGGAATACCCGGCTCACCTTGAGGCCGGCCTTTTCCATGAGCATCTTGATGCGTTCCTCCAGCCCTTCCACCGTGAGCGGCTCGAACTTGAAGAACAGCGGTTCGATCAGCACCGGAGAGATATACATCATGAAAACGCTGAAGCACAGGAAGAACAGCCAGACCCAGAACCACCACAGTCCGGGGCTCCACAACACGATCGACAATGCTCCGAGAACCGTGACCGTTCCGAGCACTGCGCCGATTGCCAAACCCTTCAGGAGGTCGGTGAACCAGAGCGTGAGGGTCATCGTATTGAACCCGTACTTGTTCTCGATGCGGAAATTGCGGTACAGGCTGAACGGGATGCCGAGTGCCGTCTCAACAACGGTCAGCAGGAGCGCGAACAGCACTCCTTTCCAGAGGAAAGAGTCCGTCAGGGTTGCGATCCACCGGTCATACGCTGTAAGAAGGCCGCCGAACAGGAACAGCAGAAGCACAATAGTATCGAAGATAGACTCGATGAATCCGAATCGGCTGTTCTCGACCGTGTAATCCGATATCTTTCCGAGCAATTGCGGATCTATGACGCTTTCGAACTCCGGCGGCACCGCATGACCGTGGATCTTCAAGTGCGAAAGGTTCAGGTACTTGAGCCAGTAACCGAAAGCTACGATGAAGAGATAGGCAAGAAGAATAATCGTGGTCATAAGTTCCCTTTACAGCGGCATTTTTTTAATCAAGCGCCGCAGCACTTCTTGAACTTCTTGCCGCTGCCGCAGGGACAGGGATCGTTCCGACCTGCCTTCGGTCCCTCGCGCTTCACCGGCGGAGCGCCCATCGGTTTGCCCTCGGTAAAGTACCAGGCTCCGTCGATCTTTTCAAAATTCGACCGTTCCCGATGCTCCTGCGCAACACCGTTCTCCATGAATTTCACGATGAATTCCACCTGTCCCTTTGTGTCGGACGGACCTCCGGCGACGGTGTTCACAATGGCAATGCCCTGCCATTCCGCCCGCTCGGCCCAGGACCGGGTGGTGGCCTCGTTGAAATCAGCCCGGTTGGCCGGATGCAATGATGCACGAAGCCAGGGAATCTCCTTCATGACATAGGCGCTGTACCGGGATCGCATGAGCTCTTGAGCAGTCTCGGCGCGCCGTTGACCGGCGATCACGGGACCGCAGCAATCCTGGTAGGTGCGGGTCGAACCACAGGGGCAGTTACTCATGGGAGCTCCTTCTGTATTTGATCTGTATCCGGACAGATGCGCGCGGATATTTAACTGTACTCATCGTGCTCCTCGCCACAGACCAGATGAATGATCTCCCAGGCGGTTTCTTCGATCGATTTGTTCGTTGTATCCACAACCTTCCAGGTCCTGTGCTTCCGCACCAGTTCCCAGACAGACTCGACCTCTTCAAAAACGTTCCTCAGGTCGCTGTAGCTCGGCTTGAGACCCGAGTTCTTCTGCCTGACCTTCCGTATCTTCTGCAGCACTTCAGGTTCTATCTGCAGGCAGACGATCTTGCCCTGATCGATCTCCTGAAGCTCCTCGGGCAGCGCGATTCCGGGAACGATCGGCACATTCGCGACCTTGTACCCCTCCTGGGCAAGGTAGAAGGAAGTCGGCGTCTTCGAGGTACGTGAAAGTCCCACGAGCACGATGTCCGCTTCTTTTAACCGCTCCGCTCCCCTGCCGTCGTCATGGCCGATGGTGTACTCGATCGCGTCGATCCGCCTGAAGTAACGTTCATCGACCTTCCTGAGCAGGCTGGGCGTTTCCAGCGGTTCCATGTGGAGATAGGCGGACAGATTGAAGATCAGCGGTCCCAGGATGTCATGGCTCAGGATCTCGTGTTTACGGCAGTATTCGCTGGCAAAATCGCGCATCTCTTTTTTCACAAAGGTGAAGGCGATCAAGGCCTTGTCGGTCCGCGCCTGGTCCAGAGCCTTCTTAAGACTGGCCTTGGTGTCGATGTCGTGAAACATGGTCATTTTCAGCCGGGTCTGTTCGAACTGGACAATCGCAGCCCGCAGGATATGCAGGCCGCTCTGGCCGGTTGCATCGGACAGGATGTAGATCTTTTTTGATAACATTTTCTTTCCCATGGTCTTTCTCCTGGCAAGGTCATGCCTCCACAGCATGACGCGGTGCCCTCATACTGCCACAGTATCCGTCTCCTATCAAGACATAATGTTCTTGCTGCATCCAGCAGCGAGCGTTAATTCCGGACCGTGCAAACAGCACGCACTTCAACTCAAAATGAAGAATGTACCGGTTTTCCCGACGCATCTGGTCGGATTATATTCCGGAGCAATTCACCCACATTCCGACTGGCGGCAATAAATTGCATTTTTAATCGTTGACGAAGCCGCGATACCATATATATACTTTTAGCTATTATCGGAGGTTATATACATGTCGGTCAAATACGCCATGCTCGGTATCCTTGCAAAAAAGGACCTTCACGGTTATGAACTCAAAAGCAGATTCGACGAGAAGGTCGGCGAATTCTGGAGTCTGAACTACGGACAGATCTATACTACCCTCGACCGGCTTGAGAAAGAAGACCTCGTCACCCACGACCGGCAGACCCAGGACAGGCGGCCGGACCGGAAGATCTACAGTATCACGCGCAAGGGCAGGAAAGAGCTCGACGAGTGGCTGACAGCGCCGGTCAATCGCGTCCGAGCGCTCAGGGATGAGTTCTTTGTGAAACTTGTGTTCATGGACAAGGACGATCCCGCCCCGGTCCTTGACCTGATCGAAAAACAGAAAGCCCTTTATCTCAGGCAAATGAACCGGCTTACCCATCAGAAAGTGGACCTCAAAAAGAAGCCAAACAACCGTGACGCGCTGATCACGGAGCTTCTTATGGACGCCGGATTGTTCCATGCAGAAGCGGACATCAAGTGGCTGAACCTGTGTGAGGCGAAGATAAAAGCGAAGTCAAAGAAGTGATCCTTTGGCCATAAAAAAAGACACGTGATGCACCAGGGAAAGCTACGGCTCATTATTGAGATATACCGCAGGTGATTTCTGTGAATTTTGTGGCTAACTATAGTTTTAGGAGATGATCATGATCCAGCTAAAGAACGCAAGCAAGTCCTATATGCAAGGCGCGCGCGAGGTCCATGCCTTGCGGAACGTTTCTCTCAATATCGGGAAAGGCGAATTCCTGTCCGTTATGGGAGCCAGTGGATCGGGCAAAAGCACCCTCCTGAACCTGATCGGGGGACTCGATCAGCCGAGCGGCGGCGAAATATTCATGGACGGCAAACCGCTGCATGGCATCTCGGACGATGAACTCACGCTCATCCGCAGACGGCGCGTTGGTTTTATTTTCCAGTTTTTCAACCTGCTGCCGGTCCTGACCGCGGCTGAGAATGTCAGCCTTCCCCTGCTGCTCGAAGGCACCCCTTTCTCGCAAATACAACCGAAGGCCGTCGATCTGCTGAAAAAGATGGGGCTGGAAGAACGGGTCGATCACCGGCCCGAGCAGCTCTCGGGCGGCGAAATGCAGCGCGTGGCCATTGCCCGTGCCCTCGTGACAAATCCCGCGGTGCTCCTGGCTGATGAGCCCACGGGCAACCTCGATTCCCACACCAGCGAGGAAATCTTCATGCTTCTTAAATCGCTTCATGAACAGGGCCAGACCATCGTGATGGTGACCCATGATCCCCGCGCTGCCGCCTACGGCTCCCGCATCGTCACCCTGAAGGACGGCGCCATCTCCGAAGATATCACCACCGGAGGACTTGAGGCATGAACATTCTGCAGCTCCTCCGCCATATCAGCGTGAAGCACCTCAGACACCAGAAGGCACGCTCCCTCATGGCCTTGATCGGCATCGCGCTCGGCGTGGCCGCCATGGTCTCGATCGATATCGTGAACATGAGCGTGCTCCGCTCCTTCGAGGACAACATCAACCGCATTACCGGTCGCGCGGTGCTGCAGGTCACCGACGCGGAATCGGGATTTCCCGAGGCCATGCTCGATGTAGTGCAGAAGGTCCCGGGTGTGGAGTACGCGGTCCCGGTGATCGAGACGAACGGCTGCCTTGCCTGGGGCGACGAGCGCGCCTTCGCGGTCCTGGGCGTGGACGTGCTGCAGGACGGCAATATCCGCGACTACAGCATCACCGACGAGAGCTCGGACATCCCCGATCCCCTGCTGTTCCTGGCCCGGCCGGACTCTATCCTGCTGACCCGGGAAATGGCCGCACGCGAGCACATCGCGATCGACCAGCAGATCAAGGTCCAGACCGTGCAGGGCACCAGGACCTTCACGGTGCGCGGACTGCTCGAACCCGACGGACCTGCCAAGGCGCTCGGCGGGGACATCGCGGTCATGGACCTTTATGCGGCACAGCTGGCATTCGGCAAGGAAGGCAGGATCGACCGCATCGATGTCAGCATCCTCCGCGGAGAGTCCCTCGACACGATGAAGGAGCGCATCCAGGCCGCCCTGCCCGAAGGGTATAATATCGACACGCCTGCAGGCAGGTCGCGCCAGATGGAGAACCTGATGGGCCGTTTCAGGAAGAGCATGGACATGATCGGCTATCTCGCGCTCTTCGTGGGCATGTACCTTATCTATAACACCGTCGCCATCTCCGTGGTCCAGCGCGGCAGGGAGATCGGCATCCTGCGCGCCCTCGGCGCCACACGGCGGCAGGTCAGCGGACTGTTCCTCGGGGAGACCGTCGTCCTGTCGCTTGCCGCATCGCTTCTCGGCATCGGTCTCGGCATCATCCTTGCCAAGATCTCGATCACCGCGGTAGCCAGGACCGTCTCATCCATGTACGGCCGTTCATCGATCACGGACCTGACCATCATTCCCCTGCATCTGGCGAAGGACATCGCCATCGGAGTAGCCGCCAGCGTCATTGCGGCGTTTTTCCCCTCCCGGTCGAGTTCGCGCATATCTCCCATCTCGGCGATCCGTTCGACGCCCTATTCGTCGGACGCCCTCCGGCGCCACCGCGGCCTGACAATCGCGTCTCTTGCGTTCATCGGCATAGCCGGCGCGATCCTGCTCGTGTACAAGACCGCGGCGCATGCCTCTCCCCTGAGGAGTTCGTCCATGACCATCGCGGCCATGCTCTCGCTCTTGCTCGGCATCTCGCTCTCCACGCCCCTGTTCCTGCGCCGGTTCATCAGCATGTTCCACCGGCTGTTCGCCGGAAGGCTCGGCGCAGGAGGCAGGCTCGCGGGCCTGAACCTGGAAAAGAACCTGACCAGGAACGCCGTTGCCGTGGCAGCGGTCTTCTTCAGCATCTCCCTGTCCGTGAGTTCGTCAAGCCTGCTCTTCAGCGTTCAGAAAGGGCTCATGGACTATATCGACGATGTGGAGCGAAGCGACGTTCTGATCACCTCGGGCCATCCATTGGCCTCGGCAGGCGCCCAGACCATCCCCATGCCGCTCGAGATGGCGCTGGAAATAGAGGCCATCCCCGGCGTGGATGCGGCCGACCCTTTCCGCAAGCTCTTCATCACGATCTCGGGTAGACGCGTACTGCTGGAAGCGATCGATATCCCCCGGTGGCTGAAGCGCAACACCGTCAAGGTCGTGAAAGGCATGCAAGGCGATGTGGGCACGATGATGCCCGGCAAGGACGTGATTTCCGTGAGCGAATCCGTGGCCAGCCGCTACGGTTTGAAACCCGGGGACCATTTCACCCTTCCGACACCCCAGGGCCCGGTGCGGTTCCTCGTGATCTCGGTGGTCGTCAGCTTCGCCTCCGATTCCGGCGTGATCTTCATCGATTACCAGACCTTTCGCCGCATCTGGCAGGACCACAATGCAGACATGTTCTCGGTCTACGTAAGGCCGGGCAATGATGTCATAGACGTGCGCGACGCCATCCGGGAGCTGTACAAGGACAAGCGCAAGATGTTCGTTCTCGATTCCCGGGAGTTCCGTGCCGAGATCAAGAAGCTTCTGGACCAGTCCTTTGAGATGAACAACGCCGTGAACCTGCTCACCCTGGCCATCGCCGGCTTCGGGATCATCATCACGCTTCTGGCATCGGTCTTCGAACGCACCCGGGAGATCGGCATCCTGCGCTCCATCGGAATGAAACGAGGCCAGGTCTCCGGCCTGGTGCTGATCGAATCAGCCCTCCTGGGATTGGCCGGCGGGCTCCTGGGGACCTTTGCAGGCGTCCTGACCGGCTGGATCAACCTCGAAGGGTTCTTCCGTCTCGATTTCGGCGACAGCATCTCCTACCAGGTTCATTACCTGTCGATCTGCTGGGCGCTGCTGCTCGCCGTCGGGCTCGCGGTCCTGGCGGGTCTGTATCCCGCGCGCCGCGCCGCAAAGACCAATATCACGGAGGCCTTAAGCTATGAATAGCTTACCAGTGCAAAGTGCGAAGTGCGGAATGCGGAATGGACGGCAACTGCGGAATGCACCACAGCCTCGCTCGACAAGCGCCGCCCTTGTCTTTCTCCGTGTCCTCTGTGTCTCCGTGGTCATATCCGTATTTTCTTCACCCGCTTTTGCCATAAGCGGGAGGGACATTTTCGAGAAGGTCCATGAGGTGAGCGTCAAAGGGCTCGACCACGAGATCTCCATGACCATGGTGCTCTTCGACAAGAACGGCGGCAAGCGTACCCGTACGCTCACGTCCTACAGCAAGAACGCCGCGCCTGAAGCCTACAAGGCGCTTGCGGTGTTCAAGACCCCGCCGGACCTGAAGAACGTCGGATTCCTGGTCCATGCCCGCACCTTTTCCAATCGGGACCTCTGGGCCTACTTCCCTGAGTTCAAACGCGTGCGGCGCATCGCCAATACCTCACAGGACGATTCCTTTTTCGGTTCCGACCTTTCCTATGACGACTTCACCGGCCCCGCGAACCTCGACGATTTCAAATTCTCCCTGGAGCGTGAAGAGGTCGTTGACGGCAAACCATGCTACGTCGTGGAAGTAACACCGAAGACCCGCCGAAAATACACCAGATATCTCGCCTGGGTGGCAAAGGACCTGTGGGTCCAGGTGAAGATCGAGTATTATCAGGACAGGGACATCTACCGTTCGGGGACGTTCAAGAATGTCAGGTTGATCAACGGGATCCCTACGCCGTTCCGCAGTGAGATGGAGAACCGTAAAACGAACCACCGCACCGAACTGACGATCGACAACATCAGGTACAATACGCAGTTCAGCGACGATCTTTTCACCCAGCGGTCGCTGGAGCGGGCGGGGAAATGATCCGATCAGGGACCGTGGATGACGGAACGAGGATCATGAAGAGCTTCGCCTGCTATGTTTTCATGGTTCTATCCAGTATTGTCGCATGCGCACCGATAATCTATGCAGACGATCTTCTCTCCATGTCAGGAAGGCTTGATCTTCGCAGCGTACATGCCCTCCAGGATGATAGTGTGCCAGAACACCCTTCCCTGGATGGCAGGATCAAGGTCAGCGCAGAAGGCACCTCATGGAGATTCCACTCCTGGATCGAGGGCGGATGGGACGGGAGCGTCAAAGGTCCTGATCACGAGCATGGAAGGATCATGAACTTCGCTGACCTGTACCAGCGGTCCACACCGTATCTGGAGTTCAAGGAACTCTGCCTGTCCTATTCGACGCAGGCACTTGATCTACGGGCAGGGATCCAGCGTTTTGCCTGGGGCCGGATCGATGAATATCCATCGAACGATCTCCTGAATCCCTGGGACTATACGCGCTTCCCCCGCAAGCCGCTTGAGGACAGGAAAATAGGAGTTCCTTCGCTTTCCGCCAGCATCAATAACGGGGACTGGACCGTGGAAACGGTCTGGGTCCCGGTTTTCGTGCCTTACCGCCTTCCCCTGCCTGATGAACGCTGGTCCGGGACCTCCATTGCAGCAACTATGGCCCAGATCCCCAATGCCGAGATCACGGTCCAGGAACCTGATCTGCCTGACCGGACCTTCAAGAACAGTACGATCGGCATGCGCATGAAATATCTCGGTACGATGGAATGGTCGTTCAACCTCTTTCATGGCTATGATCCCAAACCCGTGTTTAAAACCACATCCCTAGCGATCGTACCGATAGGTAGTTCGATCGTTATCGACCCCGGGTATGTTCCGGATTTCCATCGCATGGCCACCGCCGGCTTCGATGCCTCCTTCGTGACCGGCGGCTGGAGCCTGCGGGCGGAAGCATCCTACGCCTTTCACCGGTATGTGAATATCAGACATGAGCTTTGGGGATATCCAACAAATCCCGGTCCCGGAGTTTATCCGCTCGATCCGGCGGAAGAAATACATGACAGCATTGATTACGGGATAGGAGCGGATTACCGGCTGTTCGAGGACGGTCACCTGACCGTGCAGGGTCAGCAGACCATGACGCTGGGAAATGTAGATGATTTATATGAACGGAAGATCGAGTCGATACTGTGGGCGAACTTGAAAACGACCTTCATGAACCAGAAGATCGAAACAAATATGAGCGCCGCGTTCAATCCCGAGCACAATGATCGCATGATAAAGATCAACGGGTGGTATGTTGTTTCAGATGCGTGGAAGGCCGGGGCAACCTGGATAGCATTCACAGGACCGGAACAGTCGTTTTTTGGAAGGTACGCAAGAAACGACCGGATAGAGGCTGAAGTTCGGTATTTCTGGTAAAGCGTAGCCAGAGATATTAGGCCACTTTTGATCTGAAGTGATAATTCCTTTTACCTGCGGGCCATCCTGCGGCGCATCCACAACCATAGCAATAGCAGCGCAAGGAGACCTCCGGGAAGTGCTGGCAAGCAGGGCTCTTCCTCAGGGATCGCCGGCGACACGATCGGGCGGGAAATTGCTGATGCCACCTGCGTGACCGTGGCTTCGGACACAGGTTCTGCAACGGGCTCGGCAGCAGCTTTCCCAGGGACTTTCCTGAGCCTTTTCTTTCCCTGGACCCTGACCGGTCGTCCCTCTTTGTCATGGAGGTGGTATTCACCGTAGTACAGGTCCCACTCCGCGCACTCCTTCAGGCAACGGTGGCCTCCCTGGTAGTCGGTCTTTCCCGGATGAGCATGGGTCTCAGGCGGGAAAAGCAGAATGGTCAGGAACAATATCAGGATCAGCATGGGTGGGAGTGTACAGGAAGACCCCCTACCTGTCAATATGACCTGTAAAATACGCTTTTTTTATTTGACAACCCCTGCCCCCGATGTTACATTACCCCTCGCCGTTGCAGATAAAATGTGGGGCTGTAGCTCAGCTGGGAGAGCACAAGGCTGGCAGTCTTGGGGTCAGGGGTTCGATCCCCCTCAGCTCCACCAAAAACAACAAATGGGTTGGCGTAAGCCAGCCCTTTTTTGTTTTTGATCAAGTGGGGATCGAACGAGAGGGTCTGGGAGAGAAACTCTCCCAGGCTTCGGGGGTAACAGGCCGGATTCATCGGCCGCCATAGGGGGCTGGCCCCCTGTGGAAGCGAAGCGCGTAAGATCCCCCTCAGCTCCACCAAAAACAACAAATGGGTTGGCGTAAGCCAGCCCTTTTTTGTTTTTGAGCAAGTGGGGATCGAACCAAAGGGTTATGGGGAAAGATTCTATCGCTTCTTCACATATTTCACGCCTTCAACATCTTTCAAGTCACTGTCCTGTGTCCAGATAACCGCGTCATGAATTCTGGCGGTTGCCACAATCACTGCATCCGCCATAGGTAATTTTGTTTCATAGCCAATCTTCGCGGCAGTAACGGCGGTCCCGCTATCAAGGTCAATCACCTGTCCCTGCTGCATCAAAGCAACAGCCTGCAATGCCGCATCCTCGCCTCTCTGCTGCAAAATCCGCTTGAATACCTCCAGAATGCAGAGCGTCGGGACAAGCAGATCATCGACGTCTTCAATGGCAGGAGCGAAGAAACCCGCATTCGGTCCATCGGCAAGATATTCGAGCCATCCACAGGAATCGACGAGGTTCATACGCGGTCTTTCTCCCTGTTCACCGTGGTATCAATCCCCTTCAGAAATCCGCGCATGGACTTCACTTTTTTCACCGGCACGAGCTCGATCCGGTTTGCGTAATTGATGACCTGCATCTTCTCTCCCGGCTTGATGCTCAGAGTCTCCCGAACATCACGCGGGATTACAACCTGGTACTTCGGGGAAACAGTGACGGTTTTCATGGCGACCTCCATCGATAGTCTATGCGTAATACTATATCATCATCGATGCCCCCTGACAAGAGAAAATACATATCTGCCTCTCCTGTCATCACTGCGAGACAGAGGCGCATATCTCAAGAAACAGCGCGAGCTGAGCGACATGTCCCTGCGGGACGCGGGCGCAGCAGCCGGGCTTTCGCACGTCCACGTCAAGGAAATCGAGGACAGCGTCACCACCCCGTCGTTCGACAAGGTGATGCGGCTGGTAAAGGCCTACCATGCTGACCTGCAGGACTTCCTGAGGGCGACCGGCTACCTGCCGAAGAACACGGAGGTCGCGTCAATCGGCAAGATGCGGAAGATCCCGGTCATTTCCTGGGTGGCTGCCGGCAGGTGGACCGAAACAGGCGAGATGTTCCTTGAGGAAGATGTAATCGAGTGGATCGAGACCGACGTGAAGGGCGAGCACAACTTCGCGCTGCATGTGAAAGGCAATTCCATGGAGCCGGAGTTGAGCTCCCCTGAAGCAATTGGGCTCGTCTCTCAGGGTGAGTAAGCTTTTCCGTATCCGCTCGCCGCGCTCACTCCAGAGTTCAAGGAAGGCGAAACTCTCGTTATCAGCCCTACTGCGAAAGCGGAGAACGGCGACTACATTATCGTGAAGAATGACGAGGAAGAGGCGACGTTCAAGCAGTATAAGAGATACGACAGTATGAAAATCCTCCACCCCCTCAATCCTCAGTATAATGACATCGTCCTGAATAAGGATAAGGAATACCGGGTCGTCGGGGTGGTGATGGAGAAGAAGAAGAGGTATAAGTAAGCCAGCTGTTCGTTGGTTACATTTTTTTTCACATCAGCGTTACGTGAAAGTTCATCGGACGAAGCACATAGCCGGCGCTTCTCAGGGATGGCCTTTGCAGCGGAAGCACTTTCGGCGCCTTGCTGCTTGCCCGAAAAACGAGATAGATATGATAATTTGCCAAGCTTTCGGATTTGTCCAGCTCATTTGTTGAAATGTAAAAGCCTCCGCTCAGATTAGCAGCGCTTGTTGATTTCACTTCAATCGGTCGTTCACTTCCATCTACATCGAATGAGAGGATATCATAACCAGCACCGGCGTTTCTCTGAGATACGTGAACGATCCTTCTAGCGAGCTCTCTTTTACCCGCATCGATGAATCTCTTTTTCTCAAGTTCGAGGACGACTGCTTCTCCTCGGTCACCAATCCGCCTCAATTGTTTCTGACGCATTTCGAAATCACCGGGACCCGTGTTGCCTCGTTCAGGAGTCGTGCGTTGCATGGGCGGCATCTCATCGATAAAAGCCGCCCCCTCTATGGCGTCACTGAGAACCGGATAGGAGCCAGTCGCAGTAGCAGTAGCGGATGCGGCCTGATCGGGCGGATATCCAAACACGTGGTACAGCAACCGCATATATAAATAGATCGGTTGAGACGTTAGATCCGGCCATGTGGAACGGTATTCCATCAGGGCTTTCTGCATCGCAACTTCGGAATCAAAAGTTCCCGGAAGATTGAGCTCAGAAACGAAATGCTGAAGATGACGTTTTGAGTAAATGGGCGCGAATCTATCGGGATAGTACAGGAAAAGGATCTTCCCTTTGAACATAGGGGATATCTTGTTTTCTTTGATTGCGGCCATGTCATCTGTTTTCGCCGCATCCAGGAGCTGAACAAGAGCAGCCTTTATGTTATCGAAGGCCTGCGTATGATTGCCTCCCCAATGTGCTGCATGGCGGTATCTCTCTCTGTGGTCGCTCTTCGTTTTGCCGTAGTAGACGCCGAACTTAGCAGCCGTCGCACCCAGGATACGGCCGCATTTATCTAACTCGCGCTCTAATCTATAGCAAAACGATCGGTTGTCTCTTCCCCTCCCAATTACGAAGTCGTCTATCCGCATCTGCGCTATCTTACGCGGTGTATAATCGGACACAAACCGCCGTCGGCGCTCCTCAGTAGCTCTCCATTCTTCGCGGTCTCTCTCAACAAGAATCGGCACCTGCGCGTTGATCTGTTCTGCCATTTCTATGCGATTCATGATTAGTCCTTTTTGCTATGGGACATAAAGGAGTGTCTGTTTCTTTCGGCTATCCTACATGTATCCCGACTAACGCCGTCGTCACTCGCGCCCGTTTCTGGCGGTCCGGGATCCATTCCAGGATTACGCTCTTCATGGCTTCATCAAAACGCGCCTGAAGCCTGTTGACATCAAGACCTGCCAAAGACGGCGGGTTGGCAACACTCTCGGCCTTTGTCCATTCTATACGTTCGCATTCCTCTATATTCCCTTCCGGAACACCCCGCAAAGTGAGCACGCGCGAGGTTGCATGTCCTGGCTTATCTTCATATCGGACAAGATACCGGGCGTAGATTACTACTTCACTGCCGATCTGTGAAACCTCACCTGTAAAGCTCGGCTCAGACACCTCTTTTAGAAGAGCATCAATCAACGGATGCCCGATGCCGCCCAGCTCACTGCCGCGCTTTCTGAGAGACAGCGCACGATCAAAGCATACGTTCTCGTAGCGCGGCGCAAGATGATAGCGGCGCTGCAAGGATTCAGGAACATGGAATGTCCATAGTTCACCTTCCGGCATTGCTGCACCACCGAGACGAAGGATGGTGCTTCGCACCCACTGACCCAACTCGTCCATCGTATGTCTGCCCTCGATGCGACGGTAATTTTCCAGGTTGAACTGGGTCAGATCCTGAGAAAGAGCGCTCAGTGCTTCCCGAGCCCGGTTTGCCTCCTTGATCATCTCAACCATGTCCTTCTCTGTCCTTCGGTAATCCCGATCAACCAGAGCGCGTTTGTACAATTCCTGATAATCGGGACGGCTTCCTAACAGACCGAGGATTTCGCTTTGAAAATCTTCCCGCACATGCCCTTGTTCATCCACCTTGCCGATGGACTCCGCAATCTCAGTTAATTTATATTGAAGCATGTCATAGATACGTTCTTCTACTGTATCGTCGGCAAAAAGGTTGTACACCTGCACTGTCTCAAGCTGGCCGTAGCGATGAATGCGGCCGATGCGCTGCTCCACAGCCATGGGATTCCAAGGCAGGTCGTAATTGAACAGTATTCTACCGATCTGCAGGTTGATGCCTTCGCCTCCTGCTGACGTGCAAATCAGGAAGCGCGCACCGTTCTCTTTCCAAAAAGACTCCATCGCAGCGATCTTGTCTTCAAGCGGACCGCCTTTAATATTCGCGATAAAACCATGACCAAAAATGCGGCCCAATTCCTCGGAAAGAAATTCGAGCGTATCCCGATACTGCGTGAAAATAACAAACCGCTCAGCTGGATTGTCCCGTGATAGATCACTAATCGCGCGCACTAGCGTTTCAAAGCGGCGGTCTGTGCCATCCGGCACATGGCTGATGAGATCGCGTACTTTCCGTATCTCATCCGGAATGTCAGTCTCAGCGAACACTCCCTCTTCGCCTTCTTCATCACCGTCGAGCGACCAGTCGGTCGTCTCTGCCTGTTCCTCTCGCTTCTGCAAACGCCGCCTGACGCGGCCAACATAGGCCTCGGCATCACTGTTCGTTGCTGACGCTTCCCCGAGGATCGCCCGGGCCACGGCTTGCGTCTCATCCTGGAGGCGCATGATCTCTTCTGCAAAAGATGCAGCTTTCGCGGGTGTCTGCGTACTGCGTCGTCGGGTTTCCAATTCAAGCTGTTTGCGTACGAGCAAGACCAAGAGCCGCCGCCGCAGTGCCTGGCGGATAGCTCGCGGACTGGAAGACATGATCTTCTGGAACGTCGCCATAACAAAGCCGATCGCCCGCTGCTGGCTTGTAGTCCTCTTTTGATCGATACCAGCTGCGCTGTAGCCTTCGCGCAGATACTCACTCAATTGATCGTAAAAATGCCGCTCGCGTGGGGCAAGCGAGAAACGTTCGGTATGCACCTGACGCCTGCGGAAGATCGGCTCGCCGGATGAATCAGTCACTTCGCGTTTTGTGCGCCGGATCATGACACGGTTCAAGAGACCCATGCGGTTATTAACCGCTTCCGGGTCCGCAAAGAGCTGGTCATCGAGAATCTGGATCAAAGACCAAAACTGAAACGCGTTGCCCTGATGAGGTGTAGCGGAAAGGAAGATAAGATCGCGCGCGTGGTTCCGCAAGGCCTCTGCAAGTTTGTAGTTTTGCGTGGTCACCGTCTTCTTGCCGCTCTTGGTGCGTGAAACATGGTGCGCCTCGTCGATGATCACTAGGTCCCACGGAGCAGCCGCAAGCATCCGCTGCATACGGCGCGGCACTTTAAGCGTATCTATCGAAACGATGACCTGATGGTGACGTTCCCAGGCAGCAGAACCATGGTCCTGAAAATCCCGGCCCAAGATATCGAAATGCAGCCGGAAACAGCTATCGAGTTCCCTGCGCCAGTTCTCGACCAGGCCGGCAGGGGTCACGATCAGGATGCGCTCTACGTCTTTACGCGCTATCAACTCGCGGATCAGCATCCCCGTTTCGATGGTCTTTCCAAGACCGACTTCATCAGCGATCAGCACTCGGCGGGGAGATTGATTGACCAGATCATGAACCATGAGGATCTGGTGCGGAAGCAAATCCACCCGGCTTGCGGAAAGTTCGCCGCCCGTGTTGGCAAAGCTCATATCAAGGGCCATCTGCTTGATACGATAGTCCCGGGGATCGTCAAAGCTCCCGGCAGCAAGTCTCTCCCACAAGTCAGCGGCCTTCTCCAGCCATTCAATCGGCACGTTCTCGACTCGCTCGCCATCTGCTGTTTTAAAAAGCACCTTGGCCTGATAAACGCCTAACTCTTCGGAGACGCGTATTACCTCTCCGACACCCCACTCTGGATGGCTCTTCACGCGGACTTTGTCGTCCCGATTGATTGCTATATATGCTGTACTCGTCTCACTCATGTCAAATTAAACCCCACAAGATAAAATTCATTGCCTGCCCGATCCTGTTTGTGCGGTGAACCGAAGATGCGACGCAGGGAAATTCGTTCCAGTCCTACTTCGAACCAGAAGTCGTCGGCTTGATTCAATTTCCGTTTGAATACGATCTGTACATAGCCGCCCATTCGTTCCAGCTCATTTGCCCGCGATGCTAATAAATCGTGAATGTATGAAGAAACAGAATCCCGATTCTCCCCTGCTGCTATCAGCACATCTTCGACACCTTCGATGAGGATCTTATGGCCTCGCGGAAAGTGGAACGGCTCTTCCCGCAGTTCGCGGAGATAATCCAGAAAGCCCATCCGGACTTGATTCGGCTCAATGCCGCCTTCTCTTTCATCCTTCAGAAACTTAGTTTCGATAAGCAGGTATCCTGCCATCAGATCGCCCCTCCATGGCGCAACAGAGGCGCGCCCTCTATGACCCCGATCACCCGGTCGATTGCGCCTTCCCAATCCGACCGAAGCTGCCGTACATACCGCAAACCGGCAAGAATTTCAGAACGCCTGGCATCGAACCGTTCGAGCCACGGCAGAACACTCTCTCCTGCATCTGACAATGCGATAAGAGCATGCAGCAAGTCTACCAGCAGCACTTTGTTATTCGACGGCAATTCGCCCTCAAACAGCTCTTCCTGCGTTTCGCCGGTTTTCGCTCTCAGTATTGAGAGTACATCTTCCAGCCGTTCCCTTGGTTGTTTTACCTCGTAGGTACGACCGCGTCCGGTCCTCCCTTTCACTATCAGTCCTGCCTTTTTCAGATCCTCTGTGCTCACTTGAAGCGCCCGCGTACTCTTGGTGATCTTGTCCATGCTCACTTCGCGGCTATGCCCGGCCAAAAGTCGCAGCCACGCATAAGTGAGAAAATCCACCTCTTCCAGTTCCGGCGGCAAAGGCCGCTCGCGCGTCACGAGTTGATCAACGATGCTGCTGATGTCCTGAAGCGCCTTATGGAGAGGATAAGTCATTCCTTCATGGTCCAGCACCTTGTCATAGTGCGTGCTGTAAAGTTCCAGACACTTGCCGATGCAGATCAACCGCACATCCGGTTCCGGCAATGGTTTGTTCCCGTATCGCCCAGCCTCAATAGCCAAAAGTTCCGCCCGTGCAAGACGACGAACTTCCTGTCGAATGCCCGCCCATGATCGCGCAGTCGGGTCTTCCTTGCGCTTACGGCAGACGTGGATAAGGTCAAATGAAATATTTTCTTTATCCATCAAGTGGAGGGATGATTCTGCTTCGCTATGAACTGGGTAAACAGCGGCAATTTCAAAGCCAGTATCGCACAATGACTGGAGCAACCCTTCCCACACAGTGCCTGCCTGGTCAGTGTGATGAAACGTAAAAATCAATAACCCGTCTTCCGGCAATTGGTCATGAACACGCTGAAATACAGTGGAAAGTCCCTTATAAAAATCTTCCCGGCTTTTTCCGCGTGTCCGATTTTCGACAACCTCTTCCGTTTTTGGGGTATATTCCGGCGCAAACCAAGAGTAATGGCCTTTAAGTGCCAGCCGCAGCCAAACATAAAAGAAGTCGGCGAGCTCCGAGTAATTGACGTTGCCAACGTAAGGCGGATCAGTAACAACAATCGTGGGTGTTTCCGATGATACTTCTGCTGAATTCGCGCAATGCAACAAACGACTAGCATCAGTCAATTTATCGGTTTGAATTTTAACACGGTTCTCATCATCAGTATTCGCTTTAAAGTCCCATCCTTCTGTTTGGTAATCAACACCGCCAACTACGAGCCCATATTCAGACAAAAAGGACCCAGCGGCGATACTCGGCAAACCAAAAACATTATTTTCCGCTGTCGTTATTTTTGTTTGGAAGTCGTGCCGTGCAAAAACGCCCTCAGCGGTCAGACTGCCTACTGCAGAGCGAGATACACGGTGGCGTGTAAATAGATTGTTAGCTTCCAGCGTATTTGAATACGCACACAACAGCATCTCCATCAGCTTCTCGTCCTTCTCAGCCATGATACCTTCAAGCAATGTTGAAAGCGCAAGAAGCTGGCGCGTCCCAAACATATCGTGCCATTGATTGTAGTGATGTTGAAGCAGTCGCGCAGTTTCTGCCCCATTTGGAATAACACTCTTGGGATATGGCAGGCCTGCCTTGTTCTTCTCCCACAGGCGTTCTGCATTTTGTAAACGTGCCTGATCGGAGGCTGACCAGCGCTTAAAGAACTTGCCATTTTTAGGAAGAAGCAATCCCTTTATTTCATCATTAGAAAGGGTACCTGATGCTTGTGACAAAACGCCGAACATCGTTTGCTGACTATCATCCACCTCTTCTACCGGCAGGACATAGGCTTGAAGTGCATAAGGACGAACTGGCAATCTGCGCTCCTGCGGAAGCAGTCTAATGCTTTCAATGATCCTATCCTTGTTTCCACAGCGGCACTGGAAATAACCCTTCTCAGGAAGATTGCCTTTGCTCGGATCATAGTTATGATTGCACGCGGGGCAAGATAATTCACCCTCGGGTAGGGGGCCGCGCCACTGCCATACCGCTTCACAGGATGGGCAAAGCATCACAGTGATCTGAACTTTTTTCCGTGCCTTCTTCTTGTCCCACGGAACCCTTGCCTTGAAATTCTTCTCACAGTGAGGACAATCCAGCGTCACAAGGCTTTCATTTGATTTTTTCTTAGGCTTGGGGGGCTCGACCGTGTAAGTCCATGCCGTAGTAGGCCTTCCTTCGCCGCCGGACCCGCGAGAGCTGTTAACCATCATTGCCGGTTCAGCAATAAGTGAAGCAACATCCACTTCCCAATCAAAGGTCTTCTTGCATTCTGGACATTTTGTATCGCGATGATAGCGTACAGAAACCGTCTTTGCGGCTACGAAATAATCCTTGAACAATGGGACTTCTTTTTTACAGGTGGGATCTGTGCAAATCGCATGTTTGACCCAGAAGGTATAGATGACATCCGCATCAATGCCGGACGCTACCTCGGTCTTGTACAGATCAAGAAGCGTCTCGCGCATGGGCTTTCCGTTATTCCAAGCTACAGGTCGCGCTGCCAGTCTTTCGAAGGCTGCCTTGAGCGCATCGATTTCGACCGGTTCCACTTCTGTCTTGACGATGAACCAGGCAACCGGATTCAGGTCTATTCCCACGACCTTACAGCCAAGCCGCAGCGCCTCCACCACAGTCGTACCGCCACCCATGAACGGATCGAGCACCACCTTGCCCGTGGTATCCGGGTCTTTGTTGTGGTCCTTGTAGAACTCCGCCATGAGGTCAACCGGCGTTCCGTCTTCTTTGTATGCCGGTTTGAGCGCACCGAGCAGAATCGCCCGAAACACGCACGACGCCCGCCGAGCAAACCATTTGTGCATCTGGTAGATCGGCTTAAAGCTGCTCCTCTCCGGCTCGGCAAGACGGTTTATTTCGACAATCGGAAAGCCGACCTCGATGGCGCGGCGCGAATGGATTTGTGACTTGTTATCACTCATATCACAGAGTTATTTGCAATAGCAGAGAATCCCGTGAATATATCCACTACATCTTGCAATGCTTGCGGTTTTGATTTCATAGCAATGTCCACATATGCCTCTCGGATTCGCGTGTGGTCTGACTGGAAAAATTCACCGCAGAATCTATTAAAAATCAATTTACCAGGAAGCATCAACTTAAATGCATCCGATTCAAGCGATTTACGAAGCCGCTCATGCTCGGCTCTTATCGCAGCATCAAGCGCTTGAGGGCTTAGTGATGACGATATTGTGGAAAAAGAAGATGCCACTTGGCTTGAAATATCATTGATAACTTCATCAATCGATAAACGATCAATATTTCGAACAGTTGGTTGAGGTAAAGCGCCCATGAGCCGTATATGCTCTCGTACATTCCATAGCACGGCAGGCATCAAACTGGATGCCGCAGTATGTACCAGGGTCTCTCTTATTTTGCTTGGGTCTCTACGATCTGTTGGCAAATACAAGGTCTTAGCCACTTCGGAAAGTACATGTTCATCAAGAAAATAATTTTCTACATGGCGCGCAGGAAGACACTTAAACCGCTTGTTTGTTTCCAAGGTTGCAATAACATCGTTGGATAGTCCGTCGCGATCGCGAACGAGAAATAGCTCAATGCCAAATATCGCGCTGCCAAGTTCATCAATGACCGATCGGAGCGCGATGATGTTTTCAACAGAACCAATTGGCATTAAGTAGGAATCAGGAAAGGTCGTTTGTGCGACCTTATGATATACAAGACGGTCGATGCTTGCGGTATTGCCTTCGATAAACACCAGCCGTTTGCCCACAGCAAACAAGCCAAGATTGGCACCAGCGGATCGGGTCACAGCAGAATTAATATCATTTAATGAGCTTAATTTATGAGCTTGATTGCCGTTTGTCGCGGCAGCATCGATAAAGAAAACATTTCCAGCAGAGTAATAAGTTGAAATCAGATCGGCAGAATGTGTGAACAGAATAAGCTGATTGGTTCCTCCCCCAAAATCCTTTAATGTTTCAATTAACCGAAACGCGAGTGTGGGGTGAAGATGGAGCTCTGGTTCATCGATGAGAATAATAGAATGCGTAATTTGCTTCCAAACCAGGTCAAACGCAATCTTAACGACTTCCTGCTCCCCCGAACTCAGCGCGCCGAAAGCCATGGGCTGAGACGTACCAATCCTGTAGTGAAATTCCCGTGGCGCTTTAGGATCTATTGGCTCTAATGTCTTTCCCGGTAAAAGGCGGGTAAACATCTCCTGGTAGGCAAGGAAAGGATCTGGATGTTTTAGCAAAGCTTCACTACCAAGTCGGTCTGGATGTGCCTTTATAAAATTTGCAATCTTTTGATCCCGGTTTGCGGCCTTCTTATATATTTTATTAACGAGTTCCTGCCAGCGTCCAATAAATGGGTTCAAATACCATGAATAAGGTGTATCTTGGTCATCTGGGTCTGGTGTGGCCAACGTGAATTGCTCGAATCGCACCGGTTGAACGGCTCTATTGGAGTCAATTTGAATGACTGCGCCTGTATATGCCTGATTGCCACGACGAGACGCAAGATATTGCTCTAGTTGTTGGCACCTTTGCTGGACATTGACGGCGATCGACATTGATTTCCATGCATCTTCCTCTTCTTGCCGTGTAGCCGACAATCCCATTGTAACGCTCGGCGAACCTGGCGACTGAAACGTACTAACTATGGCTTGTTTGAGTCGCGTCTTTCCAGAACCGTTGGCGCCAGCAATAATGACAACATTCGATGACGCTTCTATTTCCAAAGCGCGAATTGGTGGATAGTTCTTAATAGCGATGCGATCCAGCCTCATTTTGATTCAACCTCCTTGCTGCCCGAGCATCTTCTTTCTGACCAGATACGATTCTGCGACATCAGATAGCACAATCCTTGATGAATCCATTCTCTTCGCATATCGTATTGTGGTATTGAGCCAGCCATTCGTATTTGGCTCGGACATGAGTGTCTGAAATATTTTTCGACGCTGTAGTAATCGCGTCTCTGTGCCGTTGTAGCAATTTAATCGCATTTGATCGGTAGCCAATGGTCATTATTTCACTTTTTCGTTCACCTGTTGCCTGCCTATACTCTTCAATTTGCTTCATGGAAGTATGCCATCCTACTGACTGCATACATATATTCAGATAGTCGATAAAGTACTTCGGTGTCTTGCTTTTTGTCTCTGCATATTTACGGAACGTCATTGGTATCGGGTCTATATCATTGCTATAATGCTTTCTGTGTTTGTGCTTTTCAAAGTAGCCGTAAACCTGGTCAGAAAGCATCAACACCGGAACATTGGCTTCACGTTCAAGATTATATGCATTTGCCATTGCTGGACTAATCAACAGATCGCCGTCCGCATACCACCAGCCGAAATCGATGCCTCCGCGCAAGAAATAGCCATTGAGTACACTATTACCTTGAGCATATGCGAAGGAAGTGAATTCGCTCATTATTGAATCGAATGCCCCCTCCGTTTCGGTCATATCTGATTTTATTGGTATAGATATGACTATACAGTCGGAAAAAGCCAACACTTCTTTCTTATATAATGCATGCATTCGTTGAATATCAATGTCAGAAGATCGATACTCGAACTCATCACGGACTTTCCGTAGTGCTTTTTCGATTTCTTCAAGTTCTTCCTTGGAACGAACCGATCGCACTTTATCAGAAAAACCGAGCAAATCGACGAACGCGCTAATCGTGTGGCACAGCTTTGACTCATCTATCATGCCGTTCCTTCTCCTACAGAGCCGCAAATATTTGTCGTACGATCTTGTTTGTCATCGTATTGGAAAAAGACGCCACAACGCTTCCTTGCGTCGTTCCCTGCCGTAGCTCTACCTCGCCTGTATCATGGTTGTATGAGAGAGCGTATCTTTTCCCGGCCACCTTGAACCACAAAACGTTCTTCATTTCACCTTCACGTACCATAATTTCAAGTGGATCATTATCCTTCCGCCATAACACACCGCCCGCTATGGCCAATGCTACTTCGTTAACATCTTGCGCGTGATGGTCTGCCCTATCAACAACGCCCTTAAGATAATCTCTCAAAAGATCAACATCAGTTATTTGCTGTGGCATGTGAGCCACCCCCTCACGCTTATTTTGATGCGTGTTTATTTTCCGGCTGCTTTTGCTGTTTTTTCTACTTTAGTTAGCAAGCGGATCGCGGCATGATACGTTGCTAAATAAAAATGAAACATCCATGCATACCAGATGTTCTTGTCATAGTTTGATTTCTGCTTCGGATCGTGATGACGTATGGAGAAATTGTTCGCTATATCAAACAGCGCAGACTCATCCTTGCCGTCAAGCACTTTATCGAGGCCCTTGGTCTTCTTGAGCCACTCGAAGACATCCGCCATCTCCCGAACAGCTTCTTTCTTTTCTGTAAAAGACAAATGGCGATTTCGCCATTTTGTAATTGCATTTCTCACCTTGCTATCCACATTGGCTTCATCGTATGGGAGTATTTCAGCATCAAGTATGTGTTGTAGTCCTTGAGAACCAATAGCGAGGATAGTCCCGTCTTTCATCAGTTCGTATCCTGTCTTGTAATCACAAAGGAACGAGTTAGCCGTGTCTCTGAATTCTGAACGGCCGGCGTCGCTATCATAAGAACCGTAGTCTGAGTAGTTCCACCCCGAATCCGACACGAAGTCTTCCAATTTGCCCGGCTTAGACACGTGGTCATAAAGAAACTCAAGCGCATCGAAGATATGATCCTCGGTAATTATTTCTTGCGCCCATTTCGTTATCGGAAAAGGCTGGAATGTCAATGCAATCGCAGCTTCGTGCTTTATAGAATCAGGGATGCCAGTTTCCGTAATCCCAGCCTTTTCTTTAAAATAGTCTTTGCTGCGAAAAAGCAGAAATAGATTCTGCATCTTCCAATAAAGCTCTTCCAGAGTTAGGCTCGTCTGATTCTTTCTTGAACTATAATATCGTTTCGCCATACTGTGATTCCAGATTCCTATTGCACACTATATTCCAGATCAGCTCTACCCGAATCCCAAGTATGAATGTAGGACAGTCCGATATGTGCTACTGACAGAATACAGACCAGCAATACGTGATACTTGTTCAGCCAGATTCTTGCATTTTGGACTACTCGCTTCATTTTATTGTCCATAGTCGTTCCCTCCTGATTGTTGGTATTCGGGACCGCCCTACAGACATACTCGGTAGCCACCAGGCCATGTAGTTCGGGAATCGAGTACAACTGATCTGTTTATCCTCCTCTAATAATTACAATCGAAGGTCCGTCGGATAGTGGACCGCGATCTCTGTTACCCCATGAAATGCCTTATCGCTCGACACGAGCACATCCGCCTTCAGCCTCAGTGCTACCGCCAGCACTACTGCGTCATTCGTGAGAAAGCCGTACTTCTCCTGCATCTTGAACGCGGTCTTCGTGAGGTCTTCCAGTGTGCAGGCCGCGAACCCAAGTCCAAGGTCCACGAGTGCATTGACCTTTGCCCGGTAGAGGCTCAGGCCTTTGACGACCTCTGGTTTTGACGCAAGGCGCAGTGCCGGTTTTCCCTCCGCGACGAGGCCCTTCATCATTGCCTCTGCAAGCATCAACTTGTGAGTCAACTCCTGCCACACGGTCTGCGGCAGAATGCCTGACAACTCACCCTGGGCGCAGCGCCGGATAAATCTCTGGGCCTGGACCGAAGAGCCTTGCTCCGCATAGAGCAACACATTCGTGTCGATCACGCAGACGCTGCCGCTCGGGATATCATCGAGATTTACAGATCCCACGCATCCTCCTCAAGAACCGCCTTGAACTGCGCAGAGGTCAACTTCATCGGTCGATCGCAAAAGAGTTGATAAGCGGCATCTCGTTTTACCGGATCGGCGCCCTTGGGAGACAGATAGTTTTCGAGTGCTTCCTGGATCACATCGCTCAAGGGGCGCCCTTCATCTGCAGCTCGGCGTTTTGCCCGGCGCAGCACGTCTTCTTCCAACAGTGTTCCGACTTTCTGTTTCATACGACACCTCCGTTAATTCACCGGTCCCAGCACGATCCACGGCGTGAGCATTTCCATGAGCGTCAATGCACCGTGCCGATAGACGGACTGCGCGCCCGGCCCTTGTATCCTGTTGTGCCCTCGTCCTGCGATCACCGCCAGCCGCATGGCAGGATCGACCCACAGCCCATCACCTGCCTTTGGCAGCTGTTCGGTTGGTCCGAAAAAACGATAGCGCTTTCCTTCCAGAGCCCGGTCTACGTCTTTCAAACCGGGATCGCTCAAGCCGGGGCCAAGAAATATATATCCATGGTCGCTCGTTACGAGTACTTTTCGATCCGGCGGCACCGCCTGGACCGTGCGCTTCCATGCCTGCTCCAGCCCGTCCCAAATGCCGTCGAACATCGACTCATCGGTTGCGGTGCTGTCGGTGTAGCGCTGGTCCGGAAACCGGGACCAGAGAAGCATTGACTCGTCGCCGTCTCTGATCGTGTGATGATCGCTGGTCTGGCCAAAGTAGTAAAACCGGATATTCCTTTGCTTCAATTCTCCACGGCCGGTGAGCTGCGAGGGACCAATATCCTTCGGCAGGCCAAGGCCGAGACGCTCGGATATGAAATATTCGGTCTCGCTCGGCACAGCAGCGCGGCTGCACCCGCTTTCCAGAACAGCGCGCCGGGAGTCCTTAGCCAGGGCGATTAGCCTCGGCATCTCCCGAAGCGAACAGCCGTCCAATATCACGACAGCGCTTTTCTGGTTGCGCCCGAAGAAGGAGGCGACCGTCCTTTCCGCTGACGGCGGCGCAGTCAGCTCAGCAAAAAGCGATGAAGCCGAGCTTCGTAAAGCATTTTCCCTCTCATTCACCAGTACTTCACCGCGCCGCAGATAGTCCTTAGGCGAGTTGCCCGATGCGGCAAACGCGTCCTGGGACCAAACTTCATTAAGCAGCCAGTTTTCAAGTCCCGACAGACGCGGGCCAGGCTGCGTGAGGCGCTCAATGAGGGCGCGATCCAGCGCGGCTTTCATTTTTATGCACCCTCCCGGTTTCTGCGGCCTTCATTCTGAAGCTCAACGCTGAAACGCGCCATGTAACTTGCCCCCGACAGGTTGGGAAGTTTTTCACAATGCTGTTCCAATCCTGCCTTGGTCATCGGTCCAGGCACCATGATATCGAGTTGCACCCCTACATCACCGGACCCTGAAAGCGCGCCGCGATACGCGGCAGGCAGACTGGACAGGTCCTGGCCTTTATAATCCGCAAAAATGGTGAAACGCACTGTTCGGACGATCGGATCGTCCATATCAGTGAGCCGAGCGGCGGTCTGCTGACGAAGCTCGCCAAGACTGCGACAGGACGGAGTGCTTCTCTCTTCAACCGTGACCGCGGGAGTGGATGGCGGCTGTTCTCCGGGTTCCACGTCCGATTCTGCTGGCTGATCCGTGGTCGTAGCAGGTGTAGTACCGGGCTGTGACGGGCGCTCGGGCCTCTCAGCCTGTGTCTGCCAGGGTGTGCTGACCACTGCCTGATTCAGTTCAGAATCCGTAAGCGATACACGTTCACCGCAGAAATTCCCTCTCGGATGCTGTAAACCAAGAACAGGATTTCGATCCGCTGCAAGAGAACGGAGAATATCCGTTACCACGGTTACAGTAAGCGGAACAGGATAGCCTAAAGAGTTCCGATAGGCACGCTCGATCTGCTCTACCCGCTGTCCGAAGAAGACCGAAAGATTTCTCCGGAGATGTTCTTCGATCAACGAAGGCGGAAAGACCTGAGAGCGAAGATAGGTAAGCACTTCCTCCTTGCTGCCGGCCTGACCCAGATTTTCTTCCTCGAACTGCGTTTGGGAAACCTGATCGCCCCAGCGCTCGATCCTGATGTACAACAATCCCGCTGACTTTAACGTGCGTTGGATCTGCTGCACCTGCGCCCGCTCGATCTGTTCGAACTTCGTTCGGCGTTCAGCGTTAGAAGATGATGCGGCAAGCAACCGCGCAGCCTTGAGGCGCTTGGCAAGCGCCAGCAGGTCGGGATTTGTAAGATGATCCACTCTCGGGTCGCGCGGCTCAAGCAGGAGCACCTGGTTCCTGAGCTCAAGCCCCTGATAGAGAGCGAACCGTTCAGCCTGTGACAAGCGGCGAGGCGCTAAGACATATCGCTGACCGTGCCTGGAGAAGCCCTGAAGCGCTAGCTTTGTTTCTTCCAGATCGCGGTAAATGGCCGCCTGATGATTCTCCCGAAATACCTCCTGCAGCCAAAGTTGAATGACCTGCTCGCGCGCTGTGTCGTCACTGTGCCGCATAGCGTCGAGCTCGACCTTGGCGTATTCATTTTCCACTAGATCGAAAAGGAAACGGCCTTCGCGTTCGTGGAAATAGGTCCCATATCTTCTGAACGCCTCGAGACCGGCATGATACTGATTCGGATCATCGCCGGGCTTGACAACATGCCGCACAAGCTCATCGGTCGTCATGCCGACAGCGCGACCGCCCGGAACCAGGCTCGCCAGCAGTACCGCAGATGCAATAGCTTCCGCATACGGCTGTGCGGCAAGATCACGGTAATTGCCGGCAGCGGGATTGATCAGCGATCCGCCGGGGTCGAGATCAGAGAGACGGTCCGCGCAAACCGGATCGGTCACGCGACAATTGGATGCGGTCATCAAATAGGAACCTTCGGGAGTCGCGTCCAGCATGGCGCCGAGCAGGCCTAATGCGCTTCGTGTGCCTTGAAATCCGCCACTTTCCGTTATACGCTCAAAGACCAGTTCTATCAGATCGGGGAGGAACGGGAAGGACTCCTCCATACGACCGACGTAGCCATCGGGCACTTCCATCCCAAAGCGACGCCATGTGTTGATGTATGATTGGATAAGCGAACGTGCAGACTCCTTGTCATAGCTATCGGCGTTCTTAAACAGCCGGTGCCGAACAATGGATGCCCGATCCTGAGGTTTGCGGAAATGTAATTCTATTCTCTGCGTCCGCTTGAGCGTGGAACCTGGCTCCTTGTTGCCGTCGTAAACAGCAGCGAAGAGAGTCAAATGACTCCCCTCACGTCCTGCCTCCTCGCTCAGCATCTGGAGGAACGCTATATTCTGACTTCGCTTGGTCGAATCGGGTATAATATCAATGCCCCGTTCCAACTCATCGAGTATAAGAACCAGGTGGCAGTCCTTAATGGCAGCCCGGAAATCATCGAGGTCAGGTGCCCGCTCTGCGCTCCACTTGGCCTTGAGCCGCTGACCAATCAGCATCCAAAGCGCATCGCTCGGCATGGATTGATCGGTAAATTTATGGACGATGACTTCGGGATTCTTCGGTGGGGACCAGTCGTAACCGGCCTTCGCGGTCCAGGCTTTTGCTTCGGCAAGGCTCGCGAAGAGATGATAGCCTAAGAGAAGAGTATGAGATTTCCCGAGACCCTTGACCGCTTGGGCTAGGACTGTCCCCGGACCAGCCCCCTCTTTGAATCTCCTGCTGAGTCCCTTGAGAACCTTATGGAGGTCCTCGGAAAGATACGTCAGCTCGAAGAACCGTTTGGCACTGCGCTCAAGACTGTCCGCAGGACCGGACCTAAGACGTTCGAGGTCGATAACACCATCTAGAGATTCTGTTGATTCATAGCGTCGCTCTATCATGACTGGTAGAATAGCACAGAATTCTTGAAGTGTCAAGAAAAATTATGCACGCAGACGGTATCGCTGGGACATTCAGGAGGGAATAATACAGAGGGTCTTGGGCTCACCCAGTTACTTATTGTGCTAAAATTGTGCTAAAACGTATCCGAACAGGCATAATCATCGTAATAGCCGTAATCACCGTAAGGTCACAAACTCCTTGATTCACTGGCAAAAACGGGAAACCAGGTGATAACTCAAGGATTGTGATTTTCAGCCCTGCCCTACTGGCCGTCTTGGGGTCAGGGGTTCGATACCCCTCAGCTCCACCAAAAACAACAAATGGGTTGGCGTAAGCCAGCCCGTTTTTGTTTTTGATCAAGTGGGGATCGAACGAGAGGGTCTGCGATTAGGGGACGTTGATACGTGAGCTGCATTTATCTCTAAGAACCAACTTCTTCGAGCCTAACCCGGGAATCGCGAGCAGGCCAGACTTCAGAATTAATATTCTCTTCCGAATATTAGACAGTGAGATGAAAGAGGAGCTTGCGCGGATGGAGAAGGATTTGCAGCTTGGCGGTGGACCCTACTATCACTCACGAGATGAGCTGCATGAGCGTAACTGATAAAAGCATCGTCACATCCATCTTCTAAACGAGCGCGGAAAGAAACTTCCCCGCGGAAACGATCCTTGCCCCTTTTTCAATCTTATCCACTCCGCTCTTCTTCACCACCTGATAGACGAACGGGATCGAGAGCCTCTCTTTGAAATAGGGGATATGCGGGGATAGTGTTGCATCGTTGAGTTTTACTTCGACCGCGAACCAGGGCCTGCCGCCTATGGTCACAAGAAAATCGACTTCACGCTTATCAACATCCCGCAGATAATAGAGCTCCGCCTTGTGTCCTTCGTAATCAACAAGAAAGTGAACGTATTTCAAAAGATGGGAAGCTATAAGGTTCTCGAAGCGCGCGGCCTCGTCCTCCACTTCCGACCAGTCCCATAAATAGAGTTTGGGCTCCTTTTTCAGCGAACGGATCTTTTTCGCGGTAAACGGATATATTCGGAAGTGATAGTAAAAGGTCTCCAGAATGTCCATCCAGTGCGACACCGCGCGGAAGCTGACCTCGAGGTCTTCCCGCATGGCGTTGACCGACAGCAGCGAACCGACTTTCGACGGCAGAATATCGCTCAGGAGCTTCATGTTGCCGATGTCCCTTATGGCCTCAATGTCCTGAATATCCTCGCGGAACATTCTCTCCGTTTTTTCGTTATGCCATCGCCGAAGCAGCCGCGTATTCTGCTTCAGGAATGGTTCGGGAAACCCCCCGAAAGCATCAAGCGTGTCCAGTGCGCTCTGATGGCTGCCCTTCCCGATCGGCAATTCCTTCTGCAATGACGACACATAGGCAATCCGCTCAACCTCCGCCAGCGTGAAGGGATGGAGACGGTAATAATGATACCTGCCTTGCAGCGAATCGCCCCCGCGCCGATAGAGATCGAGCCGGGCGCTGCCGGTCACCAGGAATTTATAGGTTTCCTTCAGTTTGTCGTATTCGCCTTTGACAAGACCCTTCCACTTCCGGTATTTGTGTATCTCGTCGAGGATAAGAAGCTCCGTATCCCCCGGCCATGAAGAAGCGGTAATGGCCTTCCGGTCCGTCCGGTTGTCCCAGTTGAAATAGGCGTGATTGCTGAAATGCGTCGCCACGAAGTTTCGGCAGAGGGTCGTCTTTCCGACCTGGCGCGGGCCGCCGACAAATACCATCTTTTCCCGCAAGTCTTCCACAATGAACGGCGTCAAATACCGGTCTTTTTGCATGTCAGTACTATACATTATTTTTTTGCCTGAAAGCAAATATTTAAGCGTATATTTTTGCCTTCGGGTTATGAATCCACTGTGCTAAAATTGTGCTAAAACCTGTCCAAACAGGCATAATCATCGTAATAGACGCAATCATCGTAATGTCACAAACCCCTTGATTCACCGGTAAAAACGGGAAACCAGGCGATAACTCAAGGATTGTGATTTTCAGCCCTGCCCTACTGGCAGTCTTGGGGTCAGGGGTTCGGCTTGCCGAACCAAGGGAGTTTGAGGGAAGGACTTCCCTCATGTTTTGGGGGAGTACACGAGGGGGCTGGCCCTTTCGTGAAGCGAGCATGCGAGCGCGCGAGATTCCCCCTTCAGCTCCACCAAAAACAAAAAACAGGGCTGACCGAAAGGTCAGCACTGTTTTTTCAAAAAGTTGTGATCGAACACATGGATTATGAGGAAAGGAATTTCCCATTGATGTGGAGCAGCTTGGGATAAGTTGGGCTTTTTCGTAATAAAAGCGTGAAATATTACTACTAGTTCCATAAGAATCGCAAAGGGGCAACGATTACCCCTGGTCCCTGCATTACGCTACCCCTCTCACTATTGAACTGTTCAGTTTCATGATATCCCTGCTAGATCCGCTATGAATGTTCCTTTCCAACTACCATCCAGCGCAACAACTACAACAGGAGTTGACATCCCGGGTCTTCGAGGTAATATAGTGGACTTCGGGAGCACTGCTGTATCAGGAGGAAATGATGTCAGGCGGAGCATCAGAAAAGGCACTGCAGCATTTTCAGGACCATCGCAAGGACTATCTGAAGGACCTTAAGGACCTTGTGACCATACCGAGCATCAGTTTCCCGGGATTTGAGGCTGCGCCGCTCAGAACCTGCGCTGATGTCGTGGCCGGACTGATGCGCTCCCATGGTCTGCCGGATGTGCATATTCTTGAGACCGGTGCGGGATATCCCGCGGTATTCGGCCAATGGCTGGGCGCGCCAAACCAGCCTACCCTGCTGCTCTATGCCCATTACGATGTCCAGCCTGTCGGCACCTCCGGCAAATGGACCACCCCGCCTTTTGAACCTTCAGTACGGGAAGGCCGGTTGTTCGGCCGCGGGACATCCGATGACAAAGGCGGGGTGATGATGCACATCGCGGCGATCTCGTCCTGCCTGAAAAGCTCAGGATCCCTTCCCATCAATATCAAGGTCCTGATCGAGGGAGAGGAAGAGGTCGGGTCGGTGAATCTGGAGAAACTGCTGGCGACCCACCGGGAGCTGCTCGCCGCCGATGCCGTGGTGATCGCGGACAGCGAGAACTTCGACACCGGATATCCGTCCCTGACCGCGTCGCTCCGGGGCATCGTGACCGTAACCGTTGAAGTGCGGTCCCTTTCCTCGAGCGTCCATTCCGGCACCTGG
>Ga0224495_10000142_pt1 | contig 55391 bp, 36 predicted proteins | sample SF_Jul11_sed_USG_FD_168128 | JGI IMG/M metagenome (GOLD analysis project Ga0224495, IMG submission 168128) | Sediment microbial communities from San Francisco Bay, California, United States - SF_Jul11_sed_USGS_4_1 | ecosystem: Environmental > Aquatic > Marine > Sediment | place: USA: California...
TGGCGGCCGACCGCCAACCTCGAAGGGCAGACCACCTATCCGTTCAGCTTCAGTTCGGGTGATTTCATGTACGATTATTTTCATATTGCCAACATTGCAGTAACTGCGGTGACCGACTCGTTCCAGGCCGCCGACGGTCTGCTCGCTTATCCAAGTTTAGAGGTCGATCCCGCCAAGGTACCGTTTGCCACCTGGAACGGCGTGCTGCGTTACATCGAAGCCGTGACCCCGGCGAGCGGTGGCGAGACCATCTACACCATGGACATGCGCAACAACACGAGTCCGCATCAAGGATCACCGTGTGCGGTACGCTATCTCGGTAACGACTTTAAAATTGTCTTCTTCGGCTTCCCAATATATTTCATGGACCAGGATGATGCACGGCTGGCCGCACAGAAGGTGATGAGCGATTTCGGCGAGGTCGGCATTGCCGAGACGCCGAAGAGCGTCGGGGCGGTTTTCGGCATTCTCTTGCAGCAGAACATCCCCAATCCCTTTACCGACCAGACCGTCATCAGTTATCAGCTTATACACTCGGGCAATGTGCGCTTGAAGGTCTACAATATTGCTGGTCAGTTAGTAAAGACGCTGGTCAACGACCGTCAGGAATCGGGTGTTTATAATATCGTATGGTCGGGTCTTGATGACCAGGGCCGCCGGGTGGCGAGCGGCATCTACTTCTGCCGGCTCGAAACCGACGACCAAAGCGCGATCAAGAAAATGACCGTACTAAGGTGAAGAAATGAAATGGGCCAGGTTGTTTATTTTCTTTCGATATCTGCGACCTGTAGTTAGGCAATCAATGAGTGCTTTGCTGCATTCTCATCTGTATGTTCAAGCGTGCTACGGCGAGTTGTGTAGCGCCACGGGCATAGTAGTTCTTTGAGGTGAGAATGTTACGTTGCAGGTCAAGAGTACCCCCAAGTCGGAAGACACGACCTGGCCCTTACGAGCGGGAGAAGAAAGCATGATGGCGCCACGTGAAAAAAGTGACCAGGTCATGTGAAACAAAGGAGAGGACTGTGAAATATTTTGAGAAACTATTATTAGCCGTAATGTTTTCGGTGACCGCCCTACCACCACTACACGCGGCAGGTATACATGACGTGGTGAACGATAATAATCTGGAGGCGGTGACAGCACTACTTGATGAAGATCCAACACAAATCGATCTGCGCGACGCCGATGGAATGACGCCGCTCAACCTCGCCGCGATCATCGGGAATTACGAGATCGTCAAGGAACTTCTTAAACGAAACGCCGACATACACATCGGTGATGTGGACAACAGCCAGCCTATACATCTTGCGGCGATCAGCGGGAATGTACAAATCGCCGAACTATTATTGACAAACGGTGCCGATGTCAACGAACAGGACGATAATGGCGCAACACCTCTCACCTTCGCAGCGGGCAGAAGACATATCGATATGGTAAGATATCTGCTCGAAAAAGGTGCTGACGTAAGAATCCGTAATACCGCAGGCATGACCCCGCTTTTCTTTGCCGGTACCCCAGAGATCGCAACGGTCATTCTTGATAATGGGGCTGATATCGATGCCCCGTCAAACGACGGCACCACGCCGCTGCTCGCCGCAGTGTGGCGCGGCCGGTCTGAACTGATCAGGTATCTCCTGGAGCGAGGAGCTGACCCGAATTTGTTCAACGATGCAGGAACGACCCCATTGTTTGCTGTGAACGGCGAGAACATTATTCAGATTACACGGATGTTGATCGACAACGGCGCGCGGGTCAATGTCAGGAACGGCCAAGCCGAAACACCGCTCCACAATATCGCCTGGACTGGCTCAGTGGAAACCGCAGAGCTCTTGCTTTCGAACGGTGCTGATATCAACGCCGTGAGCGATTTCGGATGGACACCGCTTTGCATGGCTGCCCTGTGCAACGCCGAGATCACTAAATACCTGATCTCAAAAGGCGCAACGGTCAATCCCCATGAACCGAAGGACACGAAAGAATGCCCGTGTCGTGTTGAATTCCAGACACCATTGCACTGTGCCGTACGCAGTGACAGCATTAACACGATACAGGTTCTCGTGCAGAATGGCGCGCTGGTCAATGTCGTCGACGGGGAAGGTTTGACACCACTCCATTTAGCCGTAAGAAACGGGAATTCCGAAATCGTGAAACACCTGCTCGATCATGGTGCGGTGATCAACGTCACAGAAGGCCACTATGGAGCGAACGAAATGCATATCGCTGCAGCAACCGGACAAAAAGATATCGCTGCGCTGCTGATCGACAACGATATTGAAATCGGTGCAAAGGACAACGAAGGGAAAACGCCCCTGTACTATGCCACATATCACGGATTTGATGGAATACGCGATATGCTGATTGAAAATAGTGACGCGCCCGAACAAGTGAAAGCACCGAAAGGATACCGCAAGCTGCTCGGCAAGAAACTCAAGAAGAGCGAAGCCCTGATCTGGCATCTGGGACACAGCGGGTGGGCGATCAAGACCCAAGGGCATCTACTCGTTTTCGACTATAATGCTCCCGCACGTTCGGTCCCGAGCGATGCTTCTTTATCCAGTGGATACATAATTCCATCCCATATCAAAGATGAGAACGTTACGGTTTTCGCCACGCATGACCACGGCGATCATTATAACCCCTCAATATTCGACTGGCAGGATGATGTTGGAAACATCCAATACGTGTTAGGATTCAGACCTCGTGATATCGAAAGCGATTATTTGTATGCTGCTCCTCGCACCGATACGACGCTCGAAGATATGAAGGTCACGACCATACGATCGAACGACGGTGGGGTCGGCTTTCTCATCGAAGTAGATGGCCTGGTGATCTTCCACCAGGGCGATCATGCCAACGGAGCCATGGACATGTCGGGCAACTACACCGCGGAAATCGACGCCATTGCCGGCATGGAAAAGGATATCGATCTTGCCTTTGGCCCGATCCTCGGCTGCAGTCTCGGCACGCCCGAGTCGGTGCAGCTTGGCGCACACTATGCCATCGAAACGCTCAATCCCAGGGTATTCATGCCAATGCACTCGGGCCAGGCAACATACCGCTACCGTGATTTCGTCCAGGATGCTGCCGGCAAGGATTATGATACCCAGCTCGTATACGCGCTCAATCAAGGAGACAGGTTCCTTTATATTCAAAACAAGGTAACAAAGGTCGAATGAACATGGCACGGAAACATTAGAAATAGTTGTCAGCATAACAGCGCATGCTAAACTTGCTCGACAATTTGAGCGGGGGTAATAACATGATGAACGCTCATATGTTACTTCTTATCTACGGGTTCGCGGTCTTCGCATTCTGCGCCCAATACTACGATACTACATTCAAGACATACCAGGACATGCGGGCGCACCTTATCGAACTCTACTCCCAGGATAAGTTCAACGAGGCTGCCGAATTGTTGCTCTGGGCGCGCGAGGAATTTCCCGATTACCTCTTCAATAACACATACAATCTCATCCTAATGTACGCCCGCATGGAGCAATATGAAAAAGGCATTGAAGCATTGCAGTATGCATTGGATCGCGGCATGTGGTTTGCCCCTTACTTCTTTGAGACCGAACTCTGGAAGCCGCTCACGGAACAGGCTGGCTATGACACCATCCGGATTCAAAGTGAGGTTTTCAAAAGGGAAGCGCAGATGAAAGCGAAACCGGACCTCCTTGTCGTAACGCCTGATACATTTAATCCAGACAAAACCTACCCCCTCTTCATTGCGCTTCATGGCGGCAGTGAGAATATCCAAATATTCAAAGACCGCTGGAGATCACAAAAGATGTTGGAAGAATTCATCACGGCATACCCTCAATCTTCACAGGTCATAGCCATGAACGGATTTTGGTGGCACGAAAACATCGAACAGACAAGAAACGAGATCGCCGAGGCCTATCAAAAAGTAGTTTGTGAATATCCAGTCGACAGAAACAATGTAATTATTGGCGGTTTCTCATCAGGCAGCCTGGCAGCTCTTGAGATCGTATTGTCGAATGTAATCCCTGTGGCGGGTTTTATCGCTCTGTGTCCTGACTTGCCAGAGAGTTTCAGTGAAGAAAATGTCAAAAATGCAAAAGATCGCGGCATACGAGGCGTCTTGATCACAGGCGAGCAGGATGAACGGCGTCCACTACACGATAAGATGATCGAGACTTTCAGAAATGTAGGACTGCCCCATCAGTATATTGTCATTCCGGACATAGGACACAACTATCCCAACGACCTCGACGCAATGATTGATCAGGCCATTGACCAAATCCGCTCGGTCAGTATAATAGAACAATAGCAGAAGGAGGCTAAATGGAGGAAATGATTGCATATTGTGGTCTGGTGTGTACTGGTTGCCCTGCTTTCATAGCGACACAGAACAACAGCGATGAAGAACGCAACAGGGTAGTGGAAAAATGGTCCTCCGACCGGTATCCGTTAGAAACCAAGGACATAAACTGCGACGGGTGTCTCAGTTCTGGCGAGAGGCTGCTTAAATTCTGTAATGAATGTGAAGTGCGCTCCTGCGGATTTGAGCGCGGTGTCGAAAACTGTGCTCATTGTGACGACTTTCCGTGTTCGAAACTCGAGACACTCTACAGCATGATAAGCGGCGCAGAAGCCAGGGAGCGCCTGGTAAATATAAGAAAAAACGTCAATTAATGCAGCCCTGACGTCAAATCTCTACTTTGAGCATCATAGGTCGAAGATATTCTGAGAACGCGCGTAGTTCTTTTCGAAGTTTAAAGTAGAGATTCGACCCCAATGTTATTTCTTGACTTTCTTGTATCACTGATCTATACTGACGTGGATCAAAAAAGGAGGCGTGTATGAAAAGAACTATATTCCCGCTCGCATCAATTGCACTCGCAGTGTCGATCATTGCATGCGGACGCAAAGTCATGGTGCCGCCGAAGATCGATCTTACGCAGCACGAAATCGTAGGCATCATTCAATTCGAATCCGACAGCAAAGGAGAACTCGCACCGTTAACCACCAAGAAGTTCACCGAAGCTATCCGCCGTGATCAAGAAATGATCAGGATCGTTGACCTCGGCACCGAGGCTGAAGTACTGAAGGAGATCGGGTACGACAGATTAAACAAAGCGGCTTTTCAGGCGATCGGCGAGGAATACGAGATTGCAACCGTTTTTACGGGTGAGTTGCTTGTTTCCGACGTGAGACCGGATATTTCCATCGCGCTGATATTCACGGCCGGCATGTCGGTCTCGGCTGAAGTCGACGCGACCCTCGATGCCCGAATGGTCGAAACAAAAACCGGAGCGTCGTTGTGGAGCACCTCGGTTACCAAAACAGAGGAGATCGGCAATGTCAATATCTGGGAAGGTGGAGTGTTTATCTTCGATGCCGAAGATCCGGAAAGGGCTTACGGAAAGCTTGTCAATGCCCTGATTGAGGACGCATCCCAGAATTTCCGCGTCACCTGGCGGCGCGAATAACGCTGGGGACACCCCCGCCGCGTCATTGCGAGGCGATGAAGCAGCCTCGCTGATTTGCTATCCATCCTGCTATAACCAAATTCCCTTTGGTTTACCTATTACTTCCTACTTAGTGTACTATTGAGTTATCTGATTAGAAGTACTTTCTCGGTAGCATTATAATCGTCCGCCACCAATCTTACGAAATAAACACCACCATTTACTTGCCGACCAGCCTGATCCGTGCCATCCCACGTCACCGATGACTGATAACCGATTAGAGATGACGGTACATAAAATGACTTCACCAGCTGCCCCGCAGCATCATAGACCTTCAGGCTTGCATTATTACTGTTATCCGTTATCTGATATCGGATATCAGTAGAGTAGTGGAAAGGGTTCGGGTGGACGGTTAAGTTAAGCCCAGTATCATGGGCTGTGTACCCTGCCTCTTCGCTTATGCCGGTAATCGAAACATCAACATTACCCCAAATATCGCACGCAGAGCTATAACCCTGGCCCCACGTTATCAGATAGTTGCTATCTGAAACAGCGACAGCAGGCCACCAGCGCTCCTGCGATGTGTTATCGCAGATCATGAAATTGTCTCCCAGTAGTGAACCGTCGCTTCCGATGAACTGGCCGTATATTTTCTGACCAACATTATTCTCGCCGGTCTGCCAGACAACCAGATACTTTGTTCCGTCAAAGGTCACATCTGCCCACCGGTGGCAACCGCTCCCCAGTACTATGCTGATAGGACCACCCACCAGTGAACCTTGCATCGAAACAAGCTGACCGTGCAACTCAAGCGTTGGATAGACACCGGAAAACCAAACTACCAGATAGTTGGTGTCGCCAAAAGCAATGTTCGATCCGCCGGCTGGAGCCGAAGCGATGGTGAAGATACTGCCTTCGGGTTGACACTGGCTGTTGATGAACCGGCCATATACCGGACCGCTTGACTTAGGCCATACTACGAGACATCGGTTTCCATCGTAGGCGATCTTTGCCCTGTATTCACTCGACCCGGTACCGCTGGAAATACAGGCTCCCGTGTCAAGCACAGCGCCTCCAGGCGTTACCCGCGCCGCAGCCATATAATAGTAACTGCCTCCAAAATTATTGTCGCTCCATACTACAAAATAATTTTGGCCATCGAAAGTAACTGCGGGGTATGTCTGAATATAAAATTTAGGGCAGATTTCCAGTGAATTTATCGTATCCAGGTCAGGAGTGACCCGCACTCCTACTATCTCCCCCAGAGTTCAGCAGTGATTACGGGTAACCACCAAAAGATTGGTCCCGTCAAATGCGGCATCGCAGCTGTAACCGGCGCTGTCAACGTAAAGCGCGCGGCCGGATGGATCCAATACAACTCCATCGGTAGTGACCCGTGCTCCGTAAAGTGACAAAAGTGGCAGGTGACGCTGATCGATCCAGAATACATAGAACTGGTCATTGGCATAGCAGACCGATGGGTATCCTGTATAATTGGGTGCGGTGCCTATTGGGAAGTCGCCGCCAACAAGCATTAAGATAATTACTGATATCACAGGATAGTATAGATTGACAAAATCCAATGTCAACCCCTTCACTAGATCTGCAATTCACATGACGTATTTCGGCGTGTGTGCTCCACCGTCGAGAGTAATTTCAGCCCAACAGAACGACCATTGACAAATGCATACAAGGAGCTAAACTAAATAAGTTCCCTAAAAAGGAATCATTTCAGTCATCAATCACCGGGGAGGAATAAGATCTTTTCAAAAAAGGGGGTAATTCAATGAAACCATTGAAGTCGTGCATTAGAATATCATGTCTGGCTGCAAGTCTGCTTGTTATGACAAGCTTGATCTTCGCTCAATTACCGAGCCTGCCAAAAATCCCAGAAGGCGTCACGGAAAAGATCCCGGACCTGAGCAAGATCACCAAGGGCGAGCCGCCGATCACTTCAAGCATAGAGGATGCGGTGACCGGTATATCGTTTCTCGATGATTTTGACCCTCCTGTGTTCATACCCATGACTGTACTGCCGCGGACCACCCAAGGAGCGTTTGTCCTTGAACACCCTGGTTTGTATGCATTCAAAGCAAAGAGTTACTGTCTCAAGGCCGGAACATATGCTCCGACCAAAGGCGATGGGTATTTACTCGCGCCCCTTAAGGGACCGAAGAGCGATCCCGTGCGCAAGCTCCTCCATGCTACATACACGCACCCTGATATTTCTCAAAGAGAAATACAGGTCCTCTTGTGGGCGATCATTGCCCGGACCAAGATCAGTGACATGCCGCGTGACTATCAGGTAACCGCGGCCAAAATTCTCTCCCCGAAAGACATCTTTGAACTCAACAACGGGGCGCTCGGTCTCGTGCCCGAAGATATGATGGATGACGCCTTCGAGGGAGTACCGCCAGCAGTTCGCAGCGTGCTTGAAGCCGAAGCCCGTCTGCGACAAAAAATGACGCAGGGTGAAGCTAGTTACGAGGAACTCGAAGAGGTGGCCGTGCGCTTCGGGGCCGCGCCGGCAAGCGAAGACGACCAATATATTCCAAGAGGACGCTGGTCATTCCATCCGGATGGCTATTTTGTCCGTTTCCTCCCTGAGGGTTATACCAACAACAACATCCAGGTCTACGTACCCCGCGATTGCCTGATCGAAAAAGATGCACTCGGCCGCATCACGGCGACATGCGATCGTAATTCTCTGCGTATAGAAATCGAATACGCCGACAATATCAACCCGCTTGCTATAACTGGTGATCCACAAGTGAAGGCTTACACATTCAAGAAAGTTCGTTTCATAAATAGAGTAACCATCCCGCCTGAAATCACGACCGAACTCACAGCGGTTTGGGAAAACACCGGTTATACTCTGGTCGGTATGCCTTCTGGCAAAGGAAACCCATCCTTCAATAACCGTTACGCCAACGTTGAAGAACGGTACAACAAAAGCGTGGACTGTGCCGAAGAGATCGACCAGCTCGACCAGCATCTGAAGGTCCAGGGTAGCGCTTCCGATCTGATCAATCTTTCTCACCTAAAATACGCACTTCTTGACATCGTAGAAAATGACCGCAGTGGCAAGTATATGTGGGCGCGTTATCACGTTGACCTCGTGAGTAAGACCTGGCAGTACGAATTCTCCAGGCGGGCCGGCACCTTTGTTTGGGGGCAGAACACCAAGGGAATCGACATCCAAGAAAGAAAAAGCACTTTGCTCCAAAGTCTCCTCGGTCAGATCATGCCTGCTATCCAACCGTGGTCGTTCGCAAATGCTTCGGGCAAAGGCAAACCGACGATCGACAACACCGGAAATACATCAATGCCCGGTTCGACCCCGAAACAGCGCGGCGGGAATTCAAACGCCGGCGAGGCAGATCCGTGCGCCCAGGTTCAGCAGGCGCTCGAATTCGCGAAAAACGTGAAAAAAGCGTACGAGAACGTCGATCCATCGAAATACGCAAATGGAGATGACTTCAATGATGCCGTGATCGACGAGCTCAATAATATACTCAACAAGAACGGTCAGACCTCGGCAAACCCTAACAGCCAGCAGAACGCGCCGATGGGCACCCACCAGACCAACTGTGACCTGGCTCCGGGCGGTACATCATCCGCATATGACGGTGACTGGGCAATCTACGATAATAGCACCACTCAGATGTTCGAAGATCATATCAAGAATACGCATTTTAAAAATGGACCGGATATTCTGTGGAGAGCTGCGCGAGGTCATGAGCAGTCACACATGAATACGTGCAGTCAGAAGACGAGCGGCGGCAATAAAAATGGCTACAAAGATTACATGGACGACCCGGCGAACCGACAGAAGGACGAAGTCGCCGCGTATGATGAGCAGATCGCTAAACTACAAGCCTGGCTTGACTGGAACTGCAAATAATCCCCGACTAGAAGATTTCCTCTTCTTCAAAATCTTCCTGCTCTTCGCCACGGTCACGCTCGGGACGGTAGCGGTTGAAATTGAAAGTAAGCGTGAACATCACCATCGGCGATTTGCGGGAAAATTCGGTGTAGGAGTAAAAATCGCTGCCTTCACTCGTGAATTTGTGCCTGGCACTGCTGAAAATATTCCGCAATTGCAGCGTCGCGGAAAGTTTTTTGTTCCAGAGATCCTGTCTGATCGCGGCATTCGTGGCAAAAAATCCTTCACGCCGTCCTTGAGAAGAAACCGAAGGACTGTAGTAAATAGTGTTCAGCTGCAGCCGCGTCGAGCCCGTGATCCTGAAGATTGTATTGATCCTGGTGTTCCAGTTGAAACTCCCTCGCGAGAAATCTTCACCGTACAACGTTCCTTCTATGCGGTAGTCATAGATATCACCAGTAAGGCTGAGGTTCAACCACTTGAACAGATCCCAATCGAGCATTGCTTCGGCCCCGAACGAATAATCTGTCCCCACGTTCTCGACCGAATGTAGTATTACATTTTCGTCATAAACGGACCGGACGCGCTCGATCTTGTTCTCGGTCTCCCGATAATAGCCTTCCAGCGAAAGGAAATTGCGGCCGAAATGCTTCTGGTAACCAAGTTCATATGAATTGATGTATTCGGGCTTCAACGCCGGATTACCGACACGCACATTATAAGCATCCATCCACGTTTCGAATGGCTCGAGGTCCCAACCCCGTGGACGGTCGATTCTGCGCGTGTAGCTTGCCATCACCTCATGCTCGCCCGGGAATTGATAAGAAAGATGAGCGGTCGGGAAGTAATCCCACCGGTCTATAGTAAAGCTCTCGTCTTCGCCAAGCAACTCGATGAGCCGGTACGTATATTCGCCGCGCAGACCAGCCTGATAACCGAAATCACCCCACTCGCCTCTATACAGACCATATAGTGAATGAATCCTGTCATCGTACTCTATTGTGTGGCTGAACTGCGGTCTGAATTCGTATTCACCGGTGATAGTATCGTACTCGAACATTTCGGTACTGTCAGTCGTACCATCAATACTAGCTTGATATCCTGCTTCCAACAGATTCGTCTGCAAGAAGGGAAAGGCATAATCAAGATTCGCCCGCAGCCGGTTCGAAGGACCTTTTTCTCTTGTGATAACACCATAAGTTATGATACCATTCTCGTCAAAGAGCTCGGTACTTGATTCTTCATCCCCGCTCCGCCTGCTGAGCATCACATGTCCATTGAGACTGTGTTCCTTGACACCAAAGGTGTGTGTGTAATCGGTATTCAAAGAGTAGTAGTTGCCGCCGCGCTTCGATCCTGCTTCGCTTGTGTAAAGATTATGCGTGTCCCCGGGTACGGTCCACTCATCATAATCCCGCTCAGCGGTATTCTCGCTGTCCCTTCCGCCGTATCGCCCCGCTAAATTCAATACATCACCTGGGCTCAGATATATATCGATGCCACCTCTCAGTCCGTAAAATTGCCTGTGCCAGCGCATGTCACCGCTCGAATTGATATACGAAGTGGTGTCGCCGACCGTTGTCCGGTTTTCCAATGTTACCGAACCCGGATAGGCTCCATCATTGTAGTTAGCACCGAAATATAGGTTGAATTTCTCCATCCGGTGGTTCAGCAGAAAGTCCGCGCCATATTTATCGTCAAGTCCGATGTTAGCATTCGCGATACCATTTGTCCCCTGTGATTTTTGTTTCTTCATTACGATATTTATGATACCGGCAATACCGCTGGGGTCATACTTCGCCGAGGGGTTTGTTATTATCTCAATATTCTCGATCGCATTCGCCGGTATTTGCTGCAGAGCATCATCGGGTTCGAGCACGGTCGGCCTGCCATCAATCAACAGGGTGAAATTTGTGCTGCCGCGGAGAGTCACATTACCCTCAACGTCGACCGTCACCGACGGAACATTTTCCAGAACATCGACTGCCGTACCCGACGTCGCCGTGTAGTGCTTGCTCACGTTGATCACCTTCTTGTCGATCTTGAATTCGACGGCCGGTTTGTCGCTCGTCACATCAACGCCTTCCATCATCAGAACGGCTCTCTCCAACTCGATCATACCCAATCCTACGCCCTCATCCGACGACACTACCCTGACGGTATCGATGGTCGTCGGATAGTACCCCATGAAAGAAACTTCTAATCTATAGGTCCCGGGTCTCACGCCCGTCAGACGGAATAACCCATCATTGTTTGTCGTAGCGCCCGTGATCTGTTCCTTGCCGTCGCTGCCATACAAGACAACGTTCGCATATTCGAGCGGCGAGCCGAGTTGTGCGTCGACCACCTGGCCAGCGATCATGCCGCCAGGAAGAGTCTGTGCAACCGCCAAAGAGCCACTCACCATTAGTGCGAGTGACAAAATCACTGTCATTATCCCATAACTATAAAATACCCTGCCCATTATTCTCTCCTTGATAGGACACCACAAAAGGGTTCTTTGTTTATCTGTCTTATTGTTATATTAGACAACAAAGGCTTTCATTAACTTGCGCTATTTTACGGTCACCGAAAATAACATTAAGGGTGGAGTATATACAGAAATATGGGTATTTCAAGCCTTAATTGGGGGCGGTCAGATCAGCAAGGACCCTGGTTGTTGCCGAGCTTATCCTTAATGCCATCCCAATCGAGATTCTCGTCGAGGAAATTGTGCACAAAATCACCTTCTATGTACGGGCACACGTTACGCCTGGCAATACGGTGTATGTTGAGAAGGTGCCTCACCGAAATATTGTCCGTCGTGATGTTCTTACCTCTTGTTCCACAAGCGAGCATCAGCGAAGGTCTGAGCCTGTTATACGTACCGCCGAGTGCTCCCTGCGAAGCCGGCGTGTTCACCAGGATCCGCCCGGCATTTATGGCCGAAGAGAAATATTCTATCTTCTCTTCATCGTTAGAGAATATACTCGCCGTGTGCCCGAGGCCACCATAGCGGTTGATCCTCCGGCAGAGTTCGATCGCCTGGTCAAATGTATCGGCTACGTAGAATGCAAGTATTGGGGCAAGGATCTCAAGTGAGAGCGGCGATTGGATGCCGACTTCTTCAAGGGGCGCGATCAGAATGCTCGTGTCGCGCGGTACTTTGATCCCGGCCATTTCGGCGATCGTCGCAGCAGATTGACCGATGACCTCTACCTTCATGACCTTTGTTTCATTGTTGAATGCCACTGGCTCAAGCCGCCTGATCTCATCTTCCGACAGAAAATAGGCCTTGCGTTTCTTGAATTCACGAACTACCTCATCGACATTGTCGCAGTTTGCGACGACCGCCTGCTCACTTGCGCAAACTGTACCGTGATCGAATGTTTTCGACAAGACGATTTGCTCAACAGCAAAAGGAACATCCGCGCTCCTGCCAATATATACAGGCACATTTCCAGGTCCGATACCGATCGCGGGATTGCCGGACTTCTGCGCGGCTCTTACGAGTTCCACAGAACCGGTCGCCAGGATCAGATTTATGCGATGGTGAGACATCAACTCCAAAACTTCTTCACGGGTCGATGTCTTTATCCACTGCACACAGTTTTCCGGAGCGCCGGCGTCGAGCGCCGCCTCGTAGAGAAGGCGGCACGCCTCCACCGAGCATTTCCTTGCTGCACCATGGGGCCTGATAATGATCGGATTTCTCGATTTCATCGCGATCAAGATCTTGAACATCACAGTTGAACTCGGGTTAGTGATGGGTGTCACGGCAAAGATCGGACCCACCGGTTCGGCAACTTCCACAACTCCCTGCTCCTTATCCTCACTGATGACGCCAACCGTCTTCATATCCTTGATATCTTGATACACATAATGTGTAGCAATGACGTTCTTGATAACCTTATCTTCCCACTTGCCCAGTTTGGTCTCCTCGTATGTGAGTTTGGCTAACCGGATACGGTTATTAAAGCCGGCCCTAAATACTGCTTCGACGATGCGGTCGGTCTGTTCCTGGTTGTAACGACGAAATGCTTCGGCCGCATTCACGGCGTCGGCAACGATCTTATCTATATCCAGCCCTGGCGTGCGGTAGACTTCATTCATAAAGATGCATAAATAATAGGAAATTCTCGTGCGTTGTCAATCCACAATAGTGTAGGGCTGGGCTTAAGCCCTGCAAGTATCCTTTACTGTTCGAGTGTAATCGAGAACAAGCACTTATTGACTTCTCGACGCGGTCGCCTTCGCCTCCCTTGCTCGAAGAGTAACAAGTATCATTCCGGCTGGAGATCCTTTATATAAGAAGAAGGGGAGCGGTGAAACCGCTCCCCAACACCTGCACATCCAAACTGGATAGTACTTCTTATTTATTGTAATAAATACTTATCTTATGAGCAGTACTTTTTCCGTGGCACTGAAATCACCGGCCTCCAACTTCACGAAATACACGCCGCCAGCTAATTGGCGATTAGCATAATCAGTACCATCCCATTTCACTGATGACTGACAACCGATGACCGATGACGGCAAAGAAAATGATTTCAAGAGCTTTCCCGCTGCATCATAGATCTTCAGTCCTGCATTCTTGATGTTATCCGTTATCTGATATCTGATATCGGCAAAGTGAGTGAAAGGATTAGGTGCGGCATTTAATTGCAGAGAGTGTGCGGTGCCATTAGTCAACTCAACAATTCCAGTATTACCGGTGGGGTTACGTTTGTAATAGATCTCCCAGTTGCCGGGACGTTCGTCGGCCCAGGCCACGTGCACCTTTGCGCCCGAGACACAGACTGATGCATTCTGAGAGATACTCGTATCGTCCGTAAGCCTGATATCCGGATCCCAGCTCGCACCACAATCGTTTGATACTTTGTAGTATATTTCTTCATTGGCATCACGCATATCCTGCCAGACCAGGTGGACATTTTGACCAGAAGCCGCTAACGATGGATAATACGAATCGGCACCGTCATTGGTGAGTCTCGCGTCTGTGCCCCAGGTCTGACCGTTATCGGTCGAAGATTTGTAGTACATTTCGAAATTCCCGTCGCGGTTCTCTTCCCAGGCAACATGGACATTATTTGTGGCAACGGCGACACCTGGTGCATTCGAGAAATTATCGTTCTCGGTCAATCTCGTTTCAACACCCCATGTAATACCGTCATCGGTTGAACGCCTGTAGTAGATCTCGTTATTCGTGAATCCGTGACGTGAGTCATGCCACGCCACGTGCACGTATGATTCGTACGCAGCTATTGAAGGGTGTTCAGAAAAGCCCGCCGCGTTCGATACTTGAACCGGTGCTTGCCAGGAATTTCCATTGTCCGTTGACCGGCAGTAATAGACCTCGGTATTACCCATCAAGCTGAAATCTACCCACACGACATGGACATATCCGCCAACAACCGCGACCGAAGGCATACCCTGGGGTCCTGCAACCGAAGTAACGAGCGTATCGTTACTCCATGTATTACCACCATCAGTAGAACCCTTATAGTATACATCGACGTCACCGCCGCGCTCATCCTCCCACACGACATGCACATCTGTACCGCTAACCGCGATCCCGGGCCAGTATGAACCTGCAGCATCATCCGTCAATCTCATGTCTGCGCTCCACATTACGCCGCCATCCTCAGAATACTTATGGTAAATCTCGTAATTTCCATCCCGATTGTCATACCACACGACGTGCACATCGTCATCATAAGCAGCGATACAACGGGCATTGGGGTCAGCCGTGAATGATGAATCATTATCCATTGTCAGCCGGTAATCCGCTTGCCACTGGCCGAAGAGCAAACCTCCCTGCAAGCAGACGAGCAAGAGCGCGATCGACACACCTCTGCCGATACTTCTATAACATACTTTGTCCAGCATCTTTTCCTCCCTTTCGGTTTTTGCAGCCTAACCAGGGCGCAGTCGCATTAGACAATTAGACGATCTCTTCAGCTCACGACACCTGAACAGCAGTATCGTCGTCCTGTCACAGCTCTCTTCACGTGGAGCGGTAAAAACCAATTCACGATGTAGGGGCTTCACTACAGCACTATTTTTTTACTAAAGCCTTGCCTAATGGTTAGCCGCTTCTGGATTATTATACGCATCCCCCTCAACTTCCTCTCACACACCCTCTCACGACAACACGGGGACAGACAACACGGGGACAGGCATAAACTTTTATAACTTTTTGTCCAATAATGAGCCGATATTTCAGTACAATTGTTGCTGACTTCCTTTCTCCACGTTTTCCACTTACTTTTGATAGAATGATAACTCTGGAGCGAGATTGTTACCTGATTTTGACTACCTTCTGAACGATCTTTTCGTCTATCTCTATGAAGTATATGCCACGCGTTATCATAGAGGGTTCCACTACTCTCCCCATGATGTCATAGACGCGATATTTCTTTCCCTCGGGCAATCGCAAAGGACCGCTGACGATCGTCGCACTGAGATTTTCGTATTCCGTCACGGGTTTGGTGATCGGTTCCTCTCCAATACCTACCGGCGCTGTTAGCCAGGGATCGAAATCCACATGATCGCTAACCGAATCACCCAGCCCACCGGGATTGAAATTCGCATGATACGGACCGGTAGCATGTCCCCACCAGTTGTATTCGGCGCTCACCATAATACTCGTATCAATGTTGCACAAACCGTAGCCAGCGTTATCTATTATGTTGTTATAATTGATTAGAGGGACAGAACCATTTTTGAAGCATATACCGGTACTACAATTGGCAGCAATGGTGTTACCGGTGATGAGTGGGTCCGAATTGTCGCAATCGATACCGCCGCCTTCAACAGCATTATTAGCGATGATTGTGTTCGAAGTGATGATCGGATATGACCAGAAGCAGCCAATGCCACCGCCTTTCTGCGCCGAGTTGCCAGTGATCGTGTTGAGCGTGATGTAGGCTTGAGAAAATTCGTAGCAATAAATGCCGCCACCGTAGGCAGTTGCCGTATTACCAGTGATCGTATTGCCGGTGAAAACAGATATCCCGCCGCCGCTGCTATGGAATATCCCACCGCCGCACAACGCATGGTTATCTGAGATAGTATTGCTCGTAACCACCGGTAGACTAATGAAGAGATTCATTCCGCCGCCATAATGCGCAGCCGTGTTCCCGGAAACGACATTTTCTACGATTGTCGGCTCGCTTTTCCAGCAACTTATCCCCCCACCATCATGACCAGCCGTGTTGTTGCTAATGGTGTTGCCGATTATCAATGGACGACCATACACACAACCGATACCGCCGCCATCTTGATATGCATGATTGCCGACTATTGAATTGTCAATGATCATGGGTGATGCGAGGTAGTAATTGACATATATACCTCCACCATCCTCGGAAGAGTAGCCGTGCTGAATAGTGAACCCCTTGATCACGGTTGTTGAATCTGTTGCAGTCTCGAATACTATCACACTTCCGGCGCTGTCTCCGTCAATAATCGTCGTATCGCGACCTAGTTCGCTGACCAGATCTATACCCTGGGTGATTGGCCAGACAATGTTTTCGTTATAAATACCAGGACCGACAAGCACCGTGTCATTTGCGGCACAACAATAGAGTGCAGTTTTGATCGAATTGAGCATAGAATCAGGGTGCACGTACCAGGTGGTTGCGAACGCCATGGTAAAAACAAATAAACCTACGATTCCAACTACTAAAGAATCTCTCTTCATATCTACCCCGCTACTTGTAACAACAAACCGACAAGCAGACTAAAGTGAATACTGTTTTTACAGAATTATATGCTGGAAGTCGCGGCTGTCAAGAACACCGATGGCAGCCAGTGGCATATAACCAACCCCCCGGGTCTATCGTATCAACAGCACCTTCTTTGTGGCACTATAGTCTCCTGCCTCAAGTTTTATAAAATACACACCGCTGGGTACCCTCCTGCACGCATCATCAACGCCGTTCCAGACAACCGACGACTGATAACCGATAGCAGATGACGGTACAAAAAACGACTTCACCAGCCGTCCACAGGCATCATAGATTTTGAGCCCCATGTCCCGTCCATAGGACAAGGATTCTCGCCCTTCCAGGGCGGAACGCTCTCCGCTATGCTCTATGCCAAAGCTGACCGTTGTCAGCTTCGAGAACGGATTCGGACTAACCCACAATACTAGCACTCCAACATGCTTACTCGATTGTTCTTCGTCTTCATGTATTGCCATCAGTGAGTCGCAATATAAGTTTTTTGCATCACGTGCCTGAATTGCCAGCATTAATGTGTCGGCACTACTGTAGGGAGCAGCAATCAATGCAATCACGATTTCTTCTATGCCGCCGGGTGGAATGCTAAATGGACCGCATGACATCAACGTACGGTGGTCATCAGGTCCATAGGGAAGTGAGTCATACGGCTCATAGACGCCGGTTCTGAAATTGTAACCGGCCATAGAAAGATACCTCTCATAGTCAAGATTAGGTTCAAGATTAAGCGTAAAAAGCTTGTGAGCTGTGCAACCTACATTGCTGGGGGTTTTGATGAATAACACACCCGCTGCGACAGTATCATTGCTGTAAATAGACGTTGTACCGTAGAAATAGCCTAGATTTTCGACGAGAAAACTATCTTGCGGACTTGGGTAAAACCATTTATGCAGAATGAGTCCATTAAAAAATCCGGCGGGCTCCAGACAATCAGCATCCCACATAACTGCAAAAATCGCATTTTCTATTGTGTGTGTAGTGCAATTCTTGATCTCATACTTGAGAAATATTACGTCATCAACAGAGACAAATGTATCAGCGAATGTCGTTTGATATATTTCGATGCCTATTGGTCTGCCATCACCCGCTATGTGCAGATTCGAATCCAGATCATTATAGCAGGACCAGGATTCTTGAACAGTCAGCGGTATCTGGGGAGCCATAGGAAAGATATCGAGATTTGGTGGCCAGTCACCTGGATGCATGTATACCCTTACTTGCGGGTCAAGCGGGTTCTGATGCCCCAAACCTGGGCCAAACTCTGCTTCGCCATCATGCGGGCCATAACCAAGGGTTACCAATGTCTCTGATTGCGGCGATATCGTACCGAACCACACACCAGCACCATAAAATGGTATGCTCTCAGGCAGCCAGTAACTACCAATGCCGCCAAGCCTTCCGTAATTGGTAACTTCAAGTATCCAATTGTTTACGTCATGCGTATCCGCGTCCCAAATACTGAAGCACACAAGTGTAACTGCCAATACTGCCTGCATGTTCTATCTTAACAACGATTCGTGAAATATTTGTGAAAATTCTATTCACCAAATATATCTTGATTTTCATTACTTTCGGTGTATACTTAAGGGCACATTGCGAAGGAGGATCTTTTGATAGGATCATATATGATGAGCAAACTGATAATCATTATCATGATATTTTTCATTATTGACAGTTATTCCTTTGCCGAAAGTACAGAAGGAGCAGATATGAAAACACTTACAATTCGCTGGCAGCGGCTTGTTGATAAAAACGGGCAGACCTGTGAGCGGTGCGGCTTAACAGAAAAAGAGGTTCAGAAGGCATTTGGAGATCTCGAGAAATCACTCACCCCACTCAGCATAAAAGTCGCTTTAGAAGAGAAAGCACTGGATTCAGCGACTTGCGCCAAAGATATTTCCGAGTCAAACCGCATATGGATTGGTGACCGGCCTTTAGAAGAATGGCTGGGCGCAGTGGTCGGCGAAAGTAATTGTGAATTTTGCTGTGAAGAGCTTGGTCCTGAAGTAGAGTGCAGGACGGTCATAGTTGAAGGCAAGACGTATGAGACAATTCCGGCAAGCCTGATAGTAAAGGCCGGGCTTCTTGCAGCCTCGCAACTACTCAGTGTGGAATCAAACAAGCCATGCTGTGGTGAGAAGCCCTCCAGCGGCTGTTGTCCGACAACTGACACTGATTCAGATCAACCTTAATGGAAAAGACAATATCGCTCAATACCCTCTGATACACTCATAAAGGCGGGAATTGAGAGGTTAAGAAGTTTAGAAGTCAAAGCAGTCACAGAACGCTGTAACAACATTTCGAATCCTTCGACTTCGCTCAGGACTGACGTTTGGAATTGCGAAATTAACAAGGAACGTCAGTATGGTTGTCCCTGATTAGATTGCCACGTCGCTTCGCTCCTCGCAATGACGGGGTGGCGGCTGAGTTTGTCCCGCCCGCTCCTATGAAACGGGAGATGTCGCACAAAAAAAAGGAGTGATCGTTGAGTCACTCCTTTTAAGTTGGAAAACTATCTCAGGATTTCATTGTTCGTCAGATTTTATTATTATGATGCTCCACAGTTATTACTACTTTTCCTCGGGCATGTCCTTTTCCAAAATACCGAAGAGCTTCAGCAACCTCGCTCAACGGGTAACGTTTGTCTATAACAGGTTTTACTTTGCCGGCCGCAAAAAGCTCTTTCATAAAAGCCAAATCCTTGTTTGATTTATGCATCAGGATACCCATTTTCTTAGTCGTGGTCATTGAAATCAATGGTCCCAGAAACATGACTTGGAAAATGCGAGCCGTGGAACCTCCGACCATGACATAAATTCCCATGGGACTTAATGCGCGATTGTAATCGAACACCGAATGATGTGCCGCAAAATCAAGAATCCAGTCATAACGCTGCCCACTCTTGGTGAAATCTTCCTGAGTGTAATCAATGACGTAATCTGCACCGATCGAGCGCATCATGTCCAATTTCCTCGTGCTGTCCACACCAGTCACTTCAGCCCCGAATGATTTGGCAATCTGGACCGCAAATGTACCTGCACCACCACCCGCACCATTAATCAAAATTTTTTGTCCTGGCTGGATCTGTCCTTTATCGCGAAGACCCTGCAGGGCAAGGACTGCCGCTTGAGGTACGGCCGCTACTTCCTCGAATGTCATACTGGTCGGTTTCAACACCAATGCATTTTCACGAGCACATACATATTCGGCAAAACCGCCAAAGCCACACCCGGATAAGTCCCCGAATACCTCATCACCTGGCTGAAACTGCCTTACGTTTCTGCCAACCGCTTCAACCCGTCCGGCTATGTCAGATCCGAGTATCTTGATTTTTGGTTTTAGAAGCCCAAAAAACAGGCGGTTCATGAACGGCTTACCTCTCAGAAGACCCCAGTCCCAGTCATTTACAGACGCTGCACGAACTTTGACCAGTACTTCGTTATCCTTGGGAGTAGGCTTTTCTATATCCTCCAGATGAAGAACCTCAGGTGGGCCATATTTTTCATAGACAATAGCTTTCATTTTGTTTGAATTCATTCTTTCCCTTTTGTTTTGCTATCATGCTCCACAGCGATGACTACATTTCCTTTCTTGTGTCCTTTTTCAACATACCTGTGAGCCTCAGCAGCCTGCTCCAACTGATAGTGTCTGTCAATGACCGATCTTATCTTTCCCGCCTCAATGAGCTCTCTGAGGAATGTGAGATCTTCAATTCTTTTTGCTATTCCAAATACTACTTTCTTGCTACTTGCTATTGAGGTCCAAAGCGCTGTCATAAGAGGCCAGTCAACTGTAATATAGATCCCTTTCTGCTTTAGCGAGCCTTTGCAGCCCGAAAAAGAAGTCTTTCTTACCGCGTCGAAAATGATATCATAGGTCTTACCGCTCTTGGTAAAATCCTCCTTGGTATAATCAATAACCTTGTCGGCACCAAGTGATTTCACCATTTCGATATTCGTGGTACTGCATACCCCGGTCACCTCTGCCCCAAAATACTTGGCAAGCTGTACCGCAAATGTACCTACACTTCCAGAAGCACCAAAGATAAGAACTTGCTGTCCACTCTGGATATTGCCTTTTCTCAGAAGATGCAATGCTGTCAGTCCGCCAATGGGAACGGCAGCGGCTTCTTCGTAAGTCATATTGGCAGGTTTTATCGCCACCGCGTCTTCAGGCAGACATTTGTACTCAGCATAAGCACCGCCAAAACTGGTCCCCCAGAATATTCCAAAAACTTGGTCACCTTTCTTGAATAACCTCACATCTTTGCCCACTGATTCGATTTCCCCGGCCAGCTCATTCCCTGGTATGGTTTTTCTTGGTTTCCTGATACCATACATGATTCGCCCGGGGACAAAGAACCAAGGAGAGAATGTTGAGCTTCGAATCCACACATCCCCTGATGTCACCGTGGTTGCATGAACTCTTATCAGCACTTCTTTGTCCTTCGGACTCGGCTTTTCTACTTCTTTAAGCTGAAGTACATCAGGGGGTCCGTATTTTGTGCAAACGATCGCTTTCATTTTAGTATCCTTCCTTTAGCAAATATCGTCTTATCTGTTTCCACTAGAAGACATGCCATCCAAGGTAACGTAGATAGCACACTGTTATCGATTTCCTCATTCTGTTAACTTTGCCGATATCGCATCGAAATACTTCTTGTATGCCTTCCTCGCATCATCAACAATGACTTCGTCTTCGGTGCCGCGCCAGCCAGGACTACCAAGACAGCCGCCGCCAGTATCATACGTCTGCGCTATATATCGAAGTTTAACCTTCGTCTTCTCTTCCTCTAGTGCATCAATATTGGCGCTCATTTTTCTCCGGATACCGCTGCCAAGAAATAACTCTTCTTCAAAGCTGACCGGTCCTTCCAACCATTCTGTCGTGATTATTCCGACTTCTCTATCCACGCTACCTATAAACCATCCAGCGTCTTCTAAGACATCAACAACAGCATTGAATGTCTGCGCGTATGAGGCGTCGAACGTGACCGTTTGCATTTCTTCTCTTTCCTCTTGCGGGAGAGATCCAACGGTTGCGCAAGCAGATAAAACAAGTAAAATTGGTGCACACAACATGCATTTCATGATACCCCCTGTCTTTGTTATACTGAATCGATGGAACACAAACTGACCTTGATTTGCAGTGTAATTATAGAGTATTATAGTGCGACAAATTCTAATGTCAAGGAAAGGACGCCATTAACTCCACATGTCTTCTGATCGCAGAAAGGAAATGAGGTACGCAGATAATTTTTTGAGAATAATAATCTTTTGAGTTAAATAAACATTAATGCCAGAGCAATCGTATCAAGTAGATCAACGTATGGTAAGGCCGTTGTTCGGGGATATGTAAAATGTTTAGCTGAAAGTCCCGTTTCGATTTCTATTGTGTAATTAGCAAAACGGGAGTTGATCCCGATTGCCCTCCAATTCCTCTCACGACTGCTTTCTTACCACGTACTTCTGTATTATTTCAGCAGCTTTCTAAGCCAATCCAAATAATTCTCACCGTAAAGATCTTCTTGTATTAATACCTTGTCCAGTAACGTACGAAGATATGTATTGGAATCAATCCAGGGTTTGAATACCGTTGTTGCCCACGACATGTATCTATCTACATCCTTGGTCATCAATAATTTTTGATTTATTCCATTTTGGTATACAGTGCTAAGCAACCTCAGGTAATGAAAAAATATCGCTGCATAGTATCCGAATTCTTGATATTCATTCTTAGGAATATTCAGCAGAGTAGTGTATGGCCCACCAATACCGTACTGCCCAATTTCCGAATTGACAATATTGGCTTGTTGTGTGAGGGCTTTGTATATAGAGTATACCTTGACCTTCTTGTTATGTCTATATCCCAACCAGGCCAGATAAACCAGCGCGGTGGCTGATACAATAGATGCTACGGCTACAATTATTTGAACAATTGGACTCATAATATACCTCCTCTTCATTGATTACGGAGATACAACAACTTGATACAATGACAAACACCTTACCCTATCTTATCTTAACTATCTTCTGAACGACCTCTCCATCTATTTCCAGAAAATAAATACCTGGTTGTATTTTATCGGGTTCCACAACCCTCCCCGTGATGTCAAAGACTCTGCATTTCTTGTCTTCGGGTAATCGCAAAGGACCGCGGAAGATAGTTGCATCAAGGTATGCTTTGTGCACTGGATTCGCAACGTCCTCTCGAATCCCCGTTGATGAATACTTGATCGTCGCATAGTCATCGTTATTGCTTGGGCCCCAGCTCCTTCCCGTTACAAAAGCGTTACCATCACTATCAATGGCAAGATCGTTTGCGAAATCACCCAGACCGGCGTCATACCTCATCACCCACAGCTCCACACCCTGCGAATTATACTTTATTGTTGCATAATCTTCAGAGGTTCCGGAACCAACACTATATCCGGTGACATAAACGCTAACTGACGCATCAACCGCGATTGCATTTGCCTGATCCCAACCACTGCCCGGCCCATCATATCTTGCTACCCATTGCTCCACACCCGAAGTGTCATATTTCACGGTCGCATAGTCGTAGCCAGTGCCAGAGCCCTCACTCCTTCCTGTGATATAGACATTCCCCATGTCATCAATCGCGACTGCGATCGCCAAATCCGTGCTATTCCCGGGTCCGTTATACCTAGCCACCCACTGCTCAACACCTAGAGAATCGTACTTCACCGTCGCATAATCCTCGGAAGTGCCGGAACCAACACTATATCCCGTAACATAGACATACCCTGCGTTGTCGACCACTATCGCATGTGCCATGTCATAGCCATTCACTGGTCCATCATACCTTGCTACCCACTGCTCCACACCCGAAGCATCGTACTTCACCGTCGCATAGTCGAAACCGGTGCCCGAACCAGTACTCCCTCCGGTGACATAGATACCGCCTGATGAATCATGTGCAATCGCACTTGCCCAATCCGTGCTGTTACCCGGGCCGTTAAACCGTGCCACCCACTGCTCCACACCCATGGAATCATACCTTACTGTTGCATAGTCTTCTGAGGTATCACAGGTGTAGGAAGCATCACTCTGTCCTGTGACATAAACATTGCCTCCGTCATCAACTGCGATGGCATATGCCGCATCGTAGTCATTACCCGGACCATTATACCGGGCCACCCATTGCTCAATACCCGAGGCATCGTACTTCACCGTGGCATAATCTTCCCAGGTGCCAGAACCGTCACTCTGTCCCGTTACATACACATTGCCTGCAGTATCGAGCGCAATCGCCATTGCAATGTCAGCGTAATTGAACGGTCCGTTATATCTCGCTACCCATTGTTCAGCACCCGAAGAATCGTACTTCACCGTGGCATAATCTTCCCACGGACCTAAACCGCAACTCGGCCCGGTGACGTAGATATTGCCTGCGTCATCAATCGCGATTGCAGACGCCGCGTCATAGGCATTGCCAGGGCCATTGTACCTTGCCACCCACTCTTGAGCAGGGCATACTATCGGGAGAATTAACAAAACAATCGTGTACAAATAACGTATATTTACATACACAGTTCCTCCTTGATTTTTACAGCGCATGAAATTGTAATCCACCCGCCCCAGTTGTCAACATCAGTAATTGTGATGATACAAATGCGGCGGCAAATCACAGATCTACGGATGGTAAGTCTGTTATTTGGGGACTCGTAAAATCATCCGGATCTAACTGAGATCATATTGTCACTCTACGGCCTACTGTTGCCTACATGATATTGGGTTCAGTCAGTATAAGGTTGAGTCCTCAGAAGATAGACATGCGCAATAGTGTCAGAGATTTCTGTGTATCCGACAAGCATAAAACCCCCGTCACTGACTCTCTGTGCGGAATTACAAACATAAGACCCTTCTTCCTTGTAATTCTCCACCCAAATGATGTTACCGGTTCTATCAACCTTCATTAAGAAAGGCCCAGGTCCCAAGCAACTCGATGGGTTCCACCCAGCAGAACCCGCAAGAATATACTCTTCGCCTCCCGCGTTTTCGACATAGCATCCAGTACCTGTGCGTATGTGGTATGACTCTTCCCAAATCTGATTCCCCTGGGTATCTGTTCCCACGACATACAAATAGCACTGTCCTTCGTCCCGATAGTGACCTACAACTACATATCCACCGTTGGCAGTTTCCGTAATTGCTGATCCGAAATCTTCATACTCAGTTCCAATGGTTGTTGTCCAAGCACTATCACCATTCCAGTTGGTTTTAACCAAAAGAATATCATTCTTTGTCCCAAGAGATTCTGCTTTCGTGCCTACGAATATATAACCCCCATCAGATGTGCAATGTCCATTGAAAAGCCCATTTCCTCCATAGGTCCGGGTCCACAACACATTTCCCTCCATGTCTATTTCGAACACGAATGCACCGCTTCCGCTCTGCAAACCGATAACAACAAAAGATCCGCCCGGTGTTCGTAAAAGGGAATATGCTGCCTCGTCGCCAGCGCCACCATAGGTTCTTGTCCACACCGTGTCACCATCTGCACTGACCTTCAAGAGGTAGATATCAGGAGCGCCTGGAGTGCCTAAGCCAAACGATTCTGTGATCCCAAGCACGAAATAGCAGCCATCATTTGTTTCTTGTACGCATGTCCCGATATCCCATCCGTCACCACCGTAGACTTCTGTCCACATTGGAGCACCATCATCATATGTTTTCAATACAAATATGTCAGGATCACCAGTCACGGATGGACTCGTGCCACCAGTGACGACAAAACCATTATCTGACGTTTCCTGAACTGAATATCCAATATCATACCCGCGGATGGCGTATCCATAGTTCCACATCCCCGCGGGACCAGATTCATACGTATCGCAAGCTGTGGCAAAAAGGAAGGCAGTTACTTCCAGAGCATAGAGGAACCAATATACTATTCTCATACTATATCCAACCCTATTCATTATACCATCATATTAACCAGTATCGATCTGTCAAGCCAGTTAACACCTCCAGGCTAACGATAATTCAGCGTTATAGTTATCAAAGAGAAATCATAGCCAAATTACCAAATAGTAAGCCCGTTGCTCTACCGGGCACAAATGTGGCACAACGATCACCCATCAGAAAACAGATAGTCTGAAATCGTTGTGATTAGGGCTTTTGAAGTAGGTACGTCATTATGTCCCGTGGTTTATTAGTCCAGTGTGCATGTTTTTTATTTACAAAGCGAAAGACAGAGAAGTGTCTTAGTTGGAATAGGTGACCCCATGGCTAACCATCGGCAATGGGACACCACTATGGTCTTGGCCGATACAGCAACGATTACCATATTGGGTGATAAGATAAGCCTTTATGGTGGTTTAGACGTGCTCATCACTGCAACTAATGGTGCCAGCTTATTTCCTGGTGACGAAGGCAACGTTAGAGGGGATGGTCGAGGCTTCTGGATTGCCAGATCAAAGACTCATCGAGCGATCAAACTGGGCTACTGGTAAAAAAGATAGATCTTCGCAAAAATTAGAATTTGTAGGACGTCCGGAGCGATACTACAATACTACAAAATCAAGATATATTGTTGAAAAATCGAGCTTTGTCACCTTTTTGCGAATTCTGTCCATTGGAGGTTCCGTCCCGTTCCCGGGACGAGATCCGTAGACTCTCGTAGAGGCCACGTGACTCTACGGAGATACTCGCTTCCTTTGTTTTCAAACTATAATAATGCAGAAGCGGTAGAATTCTACGTAATACCGTACGTTCTAAAACTCAAATGTCACACCTGTCCCGCATCGAGTGTTTCCTGGAAAAGAGCGGGAAATCCATCACAAGGGGGGTCGGCGGAAGCCAAACCCCCCTTATTTTAACAACAGGAACTTTTGTTAACAATCAAAAAAAACTGCACCTTGCGAATTCACATAAAAATCTTATACTGCAAATTATTGGTGTATTTACCTGACCAACGAAAAGGAGGTGATTTGCATGCCGTTTTCAGATGATACTGTAAAGAAAGCGTGGCAACAAGCAAATGGCAAATGTGAGTGTCGAAGAACCACACATATGCATGGTAATGTTCTGTGTAACAAAGAACTTGTATGGGAAAATAGAGGCAGAGAAGGTCGTGGAGCATGGGAGGCTCATCATATCAGTTCTGATGGTGGCGACAATCTCAGTAATTGCGAGATTCTATGTTGGGAATGTCATAAAGGGACTTTATAATTGAATCCGCGTAAGCCGTTAAAAAATACGGAACTGTTATTTTTCGATGAATTCTGTCCATTGGAATACCCCCCGGATACGTGGCGAGACTGCTCGACATTCGTGGAGTCGTCGAGACTCTACGGAGGTACTCGTTTCCTCATGAGAATATTGAAAGCAAAAGAGCCATAGGGTTTTTGCACTCCTCATTAAAGATGACAAGTGATATGACGTTATCGACCTTTCTTTTTTCCATCATTATTGGACTTGCGGTCTCCTTCACTTTCTGGATCCTTCTCGTGAAGTCAGGGCCATATCTCAAGGATGCAATAATCTGGCAAACAGACAGAATTGATAAACTATCAGAATTTTACATTAGAATTGAATATACAGGCATTTTCATTTTCCGGAGAGACATATATGATATCAAAATATGGGCAGAACTGAGAGGTCTTCCAAGCACGCATTTTAAGAAGATATTGGGAGAGTATTTTGCCGTCCCACTACCTCTATACAATGAAGGATTTTACCCATTTTTCAAGAACCAAAAAGGAGCATTCTTGGAAATTCCTCTTATACTAGAAGAAAAAGGTTTTTGGAAGGACGTCGTCAAGCAACTAAACAATACCTCATCTCTTAAGAAAAGAATCGACAATTTGATATCAAATTTATCCAGACAATCAGCTGAGGATAAGATCGAACTATTCATGGAAACTCTGAAGACTTACAGTGACATGACTGTGGTAGTTACTTTCCAAGATTCTTTCAGTGGTTTGAGAAAGTCAGTAAGAGCTAAGAAGGGTCGTTTTCTTAAGCTAACTAGCCACATACAGAGTGGAAGGTAAATGAAAAGAATCTATATTATATTTGTGACCAGTCTCGTATTGTATCCAAACGCTTCCGCACAGCGCATCGACGGCGGCGGTGTGAGTGGTGGTACACATGTATTCAATAGTATTAGCATAGAAATGTACCAGAACATTGGCCTTTATGGTAACTTGGTACACATTGACCTCGCTGCAGGATATGTATTCGATGATATGGATATTTCATTTCCAATAGTCTCATCAGGATTAAAAACCTACATTCCTCTTTCTCCGCTGGTGCAATTAACATTTAAGGCAGCAATTGGTATCCAGATCAGCGATTCCACAACGTGGGGATATTTTTGCGAAGCGGGGATTTTAATGGATTTTTCTCTGGGTACAACACCCTATTCACCTTTATTGTATATCGGCAGTGACCTAGGCACTCTGTTCTCTTCGTCACGTGATCTCAAAGCAAGAGTCAAAGGCGGGCTATTTTGGCGCGTAACGCCTTTAGGCTGCCTATTTTATTGATACCTCTCAACGGGTAGACGCGAGCAATGGTAAGTCCGTTATTCAACATTAATTCTACGTAATACCGTACGTTCTAAAACCAGAATGTCACAAAGTTGTCACATGGTGGTCGGCGGCTGAAATGCCGCTGACCACTTTTACAATAGACAGTCGTAATTTGCAGGACGATTGAATATACCAATCGGTTGGAAGATTTAGATAAATCTGAAGAATTTCAGCCATTGACAACACCGATGTCAATATTATAATTATTATATGGAGTAAAAATGGTGTATTTGTGTACACTCTCAAACCTGATATTTAAAAGAAAATCAGTATTTGTCTTTTGTACTTTGTTTTCAATAGCAAATCTTTTTGCCCTTCAAGAATCAGGCCCAATATCAAGAGGTGGTGAGTTTCTTATTGATACAACTGTGGTCTATATGCCGACACCTAATACACAAAACATGCCTGCAATATCATTTGATGGAACAAACTACTTTGTGGTCTGGTTTGATACCCGTAGCGGTTATCCTTACGATCTTTACGGTGCGAGATTAACTCAGTCCGGTGGATTAGTTGACCCAGGTGGGATTACCCTAACAACTGTTGCAGTGCAACCCATGTACCCCTCGGTCGCCTTTGACGGCACTAATTACTTTGTCGTCTGGCAGGACAGACCTACTGGAACCAGTATCAACAACATCTATGGTGCGAGGGTAACAACAACTGGGATACTATTAGACTCAAGTAGAATTGTCATATCGGAAGCAACAGGTGATCAGAGTGCTCCTTCTGTCGTCTTTGATGGCACGAATTATCTTGTAGTCTGGCAAGACAAACGTAGTGGTTACTATGATATTTATGGTTCAAGAATAAATCAAAATGGCGTAGTATTGGACCCCAATGGATTTGTCATCTCGGAAGCTACAAATGACCAGATTTCCGCCGGTGTGTCATTTGATGGAGCAAACTGCTTTGTGGTATGGGAAGACAAACGGAGTGGCTCGTCTGATATTTATGGCGCTCGTGTGAGTCTTGCTGGTATACTTATTGATTCATCTGGTATCCCCATATCAACCGCCCCAAACGACCAAAAATACCCTACCATAGCATTTGATGGTTTCAACTATCTTGTTGCGTGGGAAGACTATCGTAATGACTATCATGGTGATATTTATGGTGCAAGAGTTAATCAAAATGGAGTGATAATTGATCCCTCAGGAATTGCCGTATCCACTGCTGCAAATGACCAACGCTTACCTGACATTTCATTTGATGGTACGAATTATTTCGTAGTCTGGGAGGATGCTCGGAGCGCGGATTGGAATATCTACGGCGCTCGCGTGAATCGGTATGGAGCAGTTTTGGACCCGGGCGGTATCGCTATTTCTGCAGTAGCAATGTCTCAGCGAAATCCTGCCGTTTCGTTTGGTGGCACAAACTACCTTATAGCATGGGAGGATTGGCGTAATAGTAGCTATAGAGACCTCTACGGTGCTAGAGTCAATCAAATCGGTGTGGTTCTAGATACAGCCGGTATTCTAATATCATGTGCTATAAATAGTCAAGATAATGCTTCGATTGCCTTTGATGGTACCAATTACTTGGTAGTCTGGCAAGAAAATCATAGCGGGTGGTATTCTATCTATGGTGCCAGGGTGAGTCAGAGCGGAACAGTCGTAGATCCAAATGGCATTCTGATTGCAGCTGGTGGTGAAAACCCCTGTGTTGCATTTACTGGCACAAATTACCTTGTTGTATATCAACGATCTTCTAATATCTATGGTACCCGTGTGACTCAAAATGGTGTAGTCTTAGATCCAGGCGGTATCCCCATATCAACCGCACCCTCTGACCAATGGTTTCCTTCTGTAACTGCAAGTGGCACAGAGTACTTTGTAGTATGGCATGATTGGCGCAACAGCAACTGGGACATCTATGGTACCCGTGTAACTCAAAATGGTGTAACCTTGGATCCTAGTGGCATCCCAATATCAACCGTACCTTATACTCAATGGTTCGCTTCAACGGCGTTTGACGGTCTAAACTATTTTGTGATATGGCAAGATGGTCGCAATTCACAAGACACACGTTGGGATATTTACGGAACACGGTTAGACCAGTCAGGTACAATCCTTGACCCGACAGGGATTGCCATATCAACGGTTGCCTATGATAAATGGTATCCTAGAGCAGCATTTGATGGTTCATGCTATTTTGCTGTCTGGCAAGACTACCGTAATACAACCTCGGACATTTACGGTGCGCGCATGAATCAAGGTGGCGTAGTTATCGACACCAATGGTATTGCTGTATCGTGCGTAACAGACAAACAGTCACACCCCGCTATATCTTTTGACGGCACGAACTATCTTGTCGTCTGGGAGGACCGTCGTAGTGGTTTATTTACGGATATTTACGGCGCTCAAGTAGGCGTTTCAGGCGCAGTAATTGATTCCACTCCCATATCAATTCAACCAGGAGATCAAATTTCTCCATGCTTGGCGCATGGTTTAAGTAACGAACTACTTGTAGCATATCCAGGATATACTGATTTTATCAATGGCAATGGAGTAAATACATTTCGTATCTGGGGAAAATCCATCTACACAGACGATATTCATCCTCCCAGTATTCCAACGCAGGTCGCACCGCCCAACAACTACTGTACTAACGATACTACTGTTAGTTTTATTTGGCAACATTCAGAAGATACAGGCTCGGGCATACAATATTACGTTCTCCGATATGCAGACAATTCGATTTTCTACCCTGCCGACAGCGTGAGTTTGGTTGATACTTTTTTCATCATTAATCTAACCGATACAACTTATTACTGGCAGGTGAAAGCAGTAGATAATGCAAATAATCATAGTGACTGGTCTGCAGCAAGGTCTTTTATTATTGATACACATCCACCAGGGATACCGGTATTGATCTTTCCAGAAAATGGTTGTTGGCTTCATGACACTTCTATTGTTTTTGCGTGGGGATCACTAACAGACAGAGAGCCAGAGAAGAATCTTTTTAGGGGCGCGCCAATTATGTACATCCTTCAAATTGATACCGCCAGCAGTTTTGTGAACCCACTAATCGTTGACACTACTCAAGAAATGAGAGATACAGTGTATCTTCCCATGGATGGATATCGATATTACTGGCGAGTAAAAGCATATGATCTGGCTGGGAATCAAAGCAGTTTTTCTTCTCATTGGAATTTTCGAGTTGACTTTGTACCACCAACCTCCTTTAGCCTAAGTGCGCCAATCGATTCAATAGCGCTCTCTTTGTTGAGACCAACGTTTATTTGGCGAACCGCGAGTGATAGTCTAAGCGGCTTGAAGAATTACGAAATCTATATTAATGATAGCCTTAAGCACGTCGGTGTTGACACCGCCTGGACAGCAGATCACGATCTATTGGAAGGTTATAGTGACTGGTGGGTTGTTGCCTATGATAGTGCAGGCAATTCACGGCAGTCCAATGAAATATGGACTGTCCTTATTGACACAACTTCGCCTTCTGTAGTGTCTTTAATTTCACCAACAAATCAAAGCTACGCGAATATCAGCACAGTTAATTTTGTCTGGCACGAAGCGAATGACAACTTGAGCGGCGTTGACCATTACCTTCTTCAATATGCACTGAATAGCACTTTTTCTCTTGGATTGGTTGAAACAACTTTAGTTGACACCACATTAACCGCCTATTTATCGGACACGGTTTATTATTGGCGAGTTAGATCCGTTGATGTCGCCAACAATGAGGCCGATTTTTCCCCAATCTGGCACTTTGAGATTGATACAATAATACCAATAACACCTACGCTGCTTTCGCCGATCAATGGTGTTATTTTAGAGGATACGCTTGTGGTTTTTGAGTGGACTACGGTTACGGACCTTGCCTTTTCTGATGCACGTCAGCCGAAGAGAAATGTTGAAAGATCGGCACCATTTTCGAAAGTTCTATTGTCTCCAATTCACTATGTAATGGAACTTGATACGTCCCTCAATTTCGTTTCACCAATGGTAAGCGACACTTTGGACACCACAACGGCTACTTTGCCTCTCTGCGAAAACTATCCTTTTTACTGGCGCGTAAAAGCATATGATTGGGCAGGGAATCAGGGTCCTTATTCGAATCCTGACAGCTTCGGCATTGATGTTGGGCCGATAGTCGAATCCACTACTGTTTGGATCGACACATCATTTGCAGGGCCATTTGAAGTATCAACCAAAGTACATGACAGGTTTTCCGGCGTTGATTCAGTAATTCTTTATTATAAGAGAGATGAGGATTCTGTTTGGGTAGCAAAAACAATGGATTCTGCAGGGGTGCCAGATTGGTACGCGGATACGATACCCGAGGTTATGTATTTGGCTGACACCGTTAAGTATTATGTTGAAGCGATAGACAATTCCGGTCATATTGCGACTGATCCATCGGGCGCACCGGAAATTCACTACTCTTTTCGTGCAAATTATTATCCGGGAGTTATGGAAATTGAGGTAATGTCAAAGGCTTTTTCAATTAGCTTGAAAAGCAATCCAGCGAAAGATAGAGTCCTTTTTCATTTGACTCTGCCAGAGGATGTATTTATTTCCTTGACTATTTATGATGTTAGTGGTAGGTTGGTCGGTAGACCTATCTCTGCTAAAAAATCTGCTGGCCATTATGAAATCCCGTGGTACGCGAAAACAGAGGCTGGTGTGTACTTCTATACACTTGAGTCTCCGTGGCAACGAGAAGCTGGGAAGTTTGTGATAATTGATTAATAACCAATGCATTGCTGCCTATTGATAATCTCATTGCCACTTTAGTCGCCGTTTTCTCAGCATGTGTTGCGCTCTGCGCCACAGGGATCCCCCCAATCACCCAAATTCACTCCCTAAGAAACCATGCAATACAAGCAGGCACAGATATGACACACCACCCACATCTCCGAAAACAGATAGTCTAAAACCCCTTTCAATCGTGAGCTTTAGTACAAGTGTATAAAAGTACACTACGGTTTATTAGTCCATTGCTCACACACAAATGGCCATTAGGTCAGTGATTCATCATGTCATTAATTGACTATCCCGCCAAAATCGTTATAATAACAGCGGTCAGGTATCTGTCATCCGTTAGCTGATATCGGTTCGGCGCCTGTAGCTCAATCGGATAGAGCAACGGATTTCTAATTCTGAAAAAGCCATACTACAATACTACAAAATCACGATATATTGTTGAAAAATCGGGCTTTACCATCTTTTTGCGAATTCTGTCCATTGGAGATTCCGTGAATTGTTGCACACTTTCGTGCAATGAAATTCACGAGAATACTCACTTCCTTTATTATCAAATTATAATAATGCAGAAGCGGTAGAATTCTACGTAATACCGTACGTTCCAAAAGCCGAATGTCACACTATAGTCCCGCATCATATTTGTCTCTTTGAAAAAGCGGGGAATCTGTCACAAGGGGGTCGGCCTACGCCGACCCCCTTGCTGTTGTGATAGCCCGCCATTAGCGAATCAACCCGATCTTAGCTTCTCTAAAATAGTTGGCTGTGTTGTGCTCTCCATTCTTCTTCCTCGGGGTTACGAATTATACCCCTTTTCTTAAGGGAGCGCAACCCTATGAGTGTCTACTAATTCTTAGCCGACGTGCCCCACATGCGCTGAAACAGAACAGTGTGTAGAATCTGCGACTAAACATTTGCCTCAAAATATAACGCGCTTGACTGGTAATCGATTTGCACTATAGTATATTCAGAAACACAGTCCTGCTCCTTCAGGCAAGGAATGAGATAGTGTGAGCACTTGTTTGTTGTACATTTTTGCAGTAGAAGATGAGGAGGAAAGATGAAGAATGTTTTGTCAGCGATTACAGCATGTCTGTTATTGTGGATCGGTTGCGGTGGCGATAGTGAAGCGCCGGTTATCGAGATCACCCATCCGATCGACGGTTCCATGGTAAGCGGGACCGTCAACATTACTGCCGATGCAAGCGATGATAATGAGGTGGACAGCGTTCAGTTCTACATTGACGATACCCTCAGGTCAACCTCCACAGCAGAGCCGTATGGATATTCATGGGTGACGACCGGTCTCCAGAATCAATCATCGCACACTATTTATGCCATTGCCTATGATGCGGCTGAGAACGAGAGTGTGTCGGGTACCATTTCGGTGATTGTTGTCATTGAGGGCATACTCAAATGGCGTTTCGCAACAGGCAGCAACGTGTTTTCATCACCGGCGATCGGTGCCGACGGTACAGTATATTTCGGGTCATATGATCATTATCTCTATGCGATAAACCCCGATGGCACCTTCAAATGGTCATGCCCAACAGGCGATCAGGTGATTTCTTCGCCGGCGATCGGTACCGACGGTACAGTATATGTCGGGTCATATGATCATAATCTCTATGCGATAAACCCCAATGGCACCCTGAAATGGTCATACCCAACAGGCAATGTTGTATGGTCTTCACCGGCGATCGGTGCGGATGGCACGATCTATGTCGGGTCAAATGATGGTTATCTCTATGCGATAAACCCCAATGGCACCCTGAAATGGTCATACCCAACAGGCAATGTTGTATGGTCTTCGCCGGCGATCGGTGCGGATGGCACAATCTATGTCGGGTCATATGATCATAATCTCTATGCGATAAACCCCAATGGCACCCTGAAATGGTCATACCAAACAGGCGGTTATGTATGGTCTTCACCGGCGATCGGTGGAGACGGCACGATCTATGTTGGGTCATATGATCATTATCTCTATGCGATAAACTCCAATGGCACCCTGAAATGGTCATACCATACAAGCAATTATGTGGTATCTTCGCCGGCGATCGCTGCGGATGGCACGATCTATGTCGGGTCATATGATCATAATCTCTATGCGATAAACCCCAATGGCACGCTGAAATGGTCATACCAAACAGGCGATCAGGTGTTGTCATCACCGGCGATCGGTGCCGACGGTACAGTATATGTCGGGTCAGATGATAATAATCTCTATGCGATAAACCCCGATGGCACCTTCAAATGGTCATACCAATACCAAACAGGAGGTACCGAGTATTCATCACCGGCGATCGGTGGGGATGGCACGATCTATGTCGGGTCATATGATCATTATCTCTATGCAATTCAGGGTATAGGTCCTGTGGCAGATACTCCCTGGCCAATGTTCCATCACGATTTGAAACATACCGGAAGAGTGGATTGAGGCGCTTCTTCAGAATTTCAGGGAAGATACGGAGTTAGGGTCAACACCCAACCTGTCGAAGATCCTACCGTAGGTCCCGTAGGGAGCAAGGGCAAAGGGCTATACTGTTTTAGGGCATACGGGGTCAGACCTGGAAACTAGAAACCAAATCTAGATATCCCGGTCAAGGTCCGGATGACGGATGGTAAGTCCGTTGATTGGGGATGCGTAAAATGTTTAGATATAACCCCATTCCGGCCCGGAAGTCTTGTGTTTCAGCCGAAAAGAAAAATTTGCTGATTATTGATAAACACCCATCATAATGGCGTATATTTTTCGTCGACGGCTTTTACTTCATTGTCGTTTCGCAACTCTTTGACTCAAAAAATACGATTCCAGCTCTATTTGCGGCAATTGGTTTGTGATTTATAGCTTTTGTCATTATATAAATATCCATTTCATTTAATTTAATTTCTTCTGATTCTAACCTCAAAGTGATTGAATTATTTATGACGATAAAAGCTTCATCACTATTAGGGTGATTGTGCATTTGATACTCCCCTGAGTTAATAGCAAATTTGAGGCAATGGTCGTTTACTTCCCAAATAAGTTCGTTCTTATGCTTTACATTATTGACACTATACCACCGCGTGAAGTTTTTTTTGTTAGAAACACACGAGGAATAGTCTTTTATAACTTTCTCCATATTTATTTGAAAAACAGTTGAGTCTTTAGTTTTCTCAAAGCATAAATTCACTGTACGTTTTTTGGCAATTGTTTTATGGATAATCCCTTTGGGTATCATTAACGAATCCAGTTTCTCAAGAATAACTATATGTCCATTCAAGAATTGAATTTCTAGTTCTCCATCTAGCACAAAGAGAACTTCATCAGAATTTTTATGGCTGTGCCAACCGAAAATTGATTTCTCATTCACTGCAAGTCGTACACAGTGATTATTAACCTCTCCGAGTATAACGTTACTGTGAGGTTCATGAAATTCCTTTTCCTTTATTGATATGTTTATTTTATCCATTCAGGAACTTGTTCTTCGGTCAATTTTGACAGCATATGAAATGTCTACGTTTCTAAAGCTGAAAAATGCAATAATAGCTTATTGCTGTTGTTGAAAAATTCCTTAAATGATATATTCACGCGTGACTATATACTAAGGAAGTCAATCTGTCAAGCCTAGCCCACCTCGTCAGGTTATGGAAGTTAGGGTCAGACCTGGAAACTAGAAACTATTTCTGGATTCCCCGATCGAGTCGGGGAATGACATGTGGGTCGTCCGACATGTTGACTCATCCCGAAATTTCGCTATAATCATGACGGATATCTGTGCTTATCACGATCTTTGAGCACTTTGAAAAAGCGCATGTTCAAGGTACCGCCCACGGTGATGAGAGTTTGAATGATGATGAAGATCGCCGGTGGTCGGGGGATATGCGGCCTCCAGGAGGATTTTTGATTTTGTTTCAAAAACCGAGTGGAGAAAAGGGGGTGTCCCCCTTTGCGCCTGTAGCTCAATCGGATAGAGCAACGGATTTCTAATCCGTAGAAAACTACATTTCTCAAGACCCAATTCAAGCAAGTTATTGCCAACAAAATAGTTCGTCAGTTCTGCCTCATGCTGGGAATTCTGGATATTGCCACGCGTTCCGAATAAGATATATCGGAAAATCGAAGTAGCGAGGAAGATGACTTCCACAAATCTTCCACAAGTGCTTACGAAGACTCTTGCCAGAGGTGTTCTACCCTCAGTTCTGGGCGAAAACCTTAGACGAGAGAATAGTAGATCTTTGTGTTATTCTAACCCTCAGGCCATCTAGTTTCTTTTCACCGTTGACCTTATAAAGCATGTAACTATAATAAGACATAAATATATGAAAAAAAGGAAAAATCCGTACCACGCGACTAAGAGCAATATAAGAGTGAAACGATCTTACTGTTTATTTTTAGATATTGTTGGTTATAGTAACTACGTAAATCAGGGAACGAGTCCTACAAAGGATAACTATTTATTCAAGAAATTCCATAGAATTTTTGACAAAGCATCCCTTGATATTAGGTTCAAATCAAAACTAGATCAAAAGCTTGGGGGACCCATTGACACATACCCTTGGCAATTCAAGATATTCTCGGATAATATTGTGATTGGTTGTCCGCTAGACCAACTTCACCATTGTGATGACGAAGATTATTTTGCATTCTTAATTTCCGATATTCAGTCATTCCAATTTAATCTTGCCCTAAGTGGTTTTTTCATCAAGGGTGGATGGTGTATCAATACCTTATACATTGATGATTTTATTGTCTACGGTAAAGGATTAATCGAAGCCTTCAATCTTGAAAGCAAGGCAGAATACCCGTACATATTATTGTCAAACGACCTTAAACAGTTAATTACAAAGAAACATTTAGGTTACTATGCAAAGAAAACAGCTCCCCAATATTATGAGTTACTGCTGGATAATAAAAAGAGGATGTTTGTGAATTATATGGCGATAATATTGGATTGTGAATCTGTACCGTGGGATTTAATCAACAAACATAAGGACATCATTGAAGAAAGAATTGACCAATTCCAGAGCAACAGCAAAATATTGACCATCTATAAATGGGTAGCGTCATATCATAACTATTTCTGTAAAACATTTATTAGAGAGTGTCCTCGTAGATATTTTGTCAGATACAGATATCGCCATCAATTCAGCCGCATACAATAATACTGGTCAATAATAACAAATCTGACGGTCGCTTTACTATCTTCCGGATAAGTCTTCGAACCATAATGCTGTACGAATAGAGCCAACCATCATTATGATCATTATTGCTTATGTGTGACGTTCTGCCTATCATCAAATTCTTCCAAAAAATCGGCAGAAGGAAGAGTCGGTTACAGATCAAACTGTCAGAAAGTGCTGAATTATCGACGTACGGTATTTTATGTTTATACTTGACATTATAGTAGAAGGCATTGACAAAACAAGAAGGTTGGTTATTGTTAAATACTATACTAAGCAGAGCAATGTTATTGAATCATATGCACACTGTATGCTTAAACACATTGGACAGTAACTTATGAGACTATATAGGTGGATATTACTGAATATCTTTTTCCCGTTTGTACCATTCTTATTGAGAATATTTATGCACTACATTAGAGGACACATGCCCTCCAGTCTACAGGAAGTCGCAACTTTACCTGAAATTATCTTCTTTAGTATCTACGTGTGTGTTGTGATCTTGAATGTCAATATTGATGGTAAAAAAGGGGGCTTTGAGACGACAATAAGAGTGTTTATCTGTATTATCTTGGCACTGAACTTCTTTACGATGGGTATGATTTACAGCGATAACCTTGGCGTCAATGTGGTCAAATATGTAGCCCTTGCTACAATTTTCCCAACAATTATTGCACCGATATATAAGTTCCTGTATATACGTAAAGGTGTGCTGTAGATGTTATTCATCACTTATCTTTATGGCATCATTTCAGTATGTCTTCTTGTTTGGGGATTGTTCATTGTCCTGATACTTGTCATGAATGGCATTCTCAGAAGGGTATTAATGAAAAGCGAAAACTTGATTGAATATCACCAGCAGTCCTTACTTAGCAAAAGTCCCAGACGCCTGCTTCTATTCCAAATAAAACCACGAAGGATACGTACATACAGCTCTCTCAAAAGATTACTCGATATTTGTCTCGCATTCATTTCACTTGTAACTCTTTCCCCAGGGTTACTGATTATCGCTGCTTTAATCAAAGTAGATTCTCGCGGTCCTGTTTTCCATAAACGAAATCGAATCGGACTGAACGGCAAGGAATTCTGTGTGCGAAATTTCAGAACCGAAGTTCAGCGAAATCAAGTATTCGGCATGCAATATGAGGTCACAAAATTAGGCCAATTTCTCAGGGCAACTGCCATTGATCAATTACCTGCGTTGCTCAACATATTGACTGGTGACCTGTCCTTTGTAGGCAGGTCAACAATCGTGGAACAGGCGAGCAAAACGATTGAAGTCGCACCCAAGGTGAAAGAGAAACTGCTAAGCATTAAGCCCGGATTAGTAAGCTTGTGGAGTGTAACATATGATCGATTGCATGATAACACTGAGTCAGCGTTAGCTCTTGATTTGGTGTATGCAGACAAAGCATCAGTGGCATTTGATTTGATCCTAGTTTTCAAAGCCTATGCAACAACTTTAGGTATAACAGCTACATTATAGTATTAACCCATTGAAAGAGCATCTAGACATCAACGATGGTTTTGACGTTGCAGGGCGGATATGTACGCGTAATTACTATTAACGAATCATTAAGAGCTATGTTATGCATTTTTGAGCTGCTGCTGAGGCGTTTGTTAGCATACGGTGTAATATTGTGACCAAGATGGCGATAAATAAACTACACGAATATGATATCCTAGCAGAAATAGATGCCGATTTTCCAATCGTCTTCATGCAAAATTATGATCGGCAGCAAATCGAGGAATTGATTAAAGAACCACACAAGCACGATCGAATTTCACTCTCTGATAGATGTGTTTTTGCTCATGAATATGGGCATTTCTATCAAAGAATGTCTACAACCTACGAATTTATTAGTGTTTCTCTCAGACTCGGCATCGAAGAGTACCTGCGCGAACTATTAGCGTTGTACGTCAAACGCCTGAGAAAAATTTCTCTACCCGGTAAACTTGTTATTCCAATTGAAGAAGCGCTAGATGAAAGAATATACGACTTAAATAGATTCCCAAAAGATCTGGCAGCAGAAATGCAGAAATTCTGGTATTTCTTCATGCTTAGGTTATACACGAGAGGTGGTCTATCTTACGATGATGAAGCACGCATGTTTCACAGATATAAGCAAGATTATCATACACCTAAATTATTGACTGCAGATGGATACGTCACGATAGGAGCATCTGTTATCAGCGAGAATTACGCTATGGCTTTTGAGATGGAATATCTGAAACAGTATAGCAAACTATTTCCAAAAGGAGAGATTGACATTGCTGCTAATAGAGTTGAATGTGTACCTACGTATTATTGGTGCCTTTTTGACTATTTAAGTGAAATTGGATTAAACCCTAATAGGAATTTTCTCGCACCGATACTCTTCGATTTGTCATTTATGATTCCTCTGGACTGGATGAAATCTGAGCGGTTCGATGGTTATGTTCTTAATCACCCGGGGATCAGACTGAACACTATTATTGAATACATAAGTAGAAAAGGTATTAAGAAGCTACCAAACCCCCACAGGCAGTACAAGAAATTTGTTGATACAGTAATCAGCGATCTATCCTGGATTCACCCGTTGACCACAGCTAGGATTTTCTCGAGGTTTCTACGAAGTCTCGCCAAATCAAAGAGGTACATCCATGTTCCTGTTGCGCTGAAGCTGCTCAAACTAAGAAAAAGAGAACATGTACTTGCGTCTTTCCCCGCTCTTTTGAGAAGTATCTCAAATCTGCTACCTCCCCCTATGATTGTGAATGAATGTGGCGAGTGGTTTTATGGTACAGGCAAAGACATCTACACGCAAACCGAGGTTAATTGGATGATTCGACATGTAAATCTTAGACATCATATCTATAACATATTCTTCAGAAGGCAGACACCTTATCTGAAATGCCCCTTCATAGGAAGAATCAAACTTATAGAATGTGAAAAGTACACAAGCGGAGATTGCACGGGATTAGTTACCGTTCACTTCTTACGGAATCATAATTGTCTGTTTAGTCAAGATCTGAGAGCCATTACCGGCACTCCGGTTTCTCAAATAATAAACATAGATGAACTATAGTCTACTCTGGATCATTCCAGCAAACCTCCCCACCCAATTCCGCCTGGAACAATTCGTTGCCACCAATGAATATTCTTACAACCCGAGCCAACAGCCGCAACCTGGTCAAAATGGTGCTGTCTGGTGGGTAGTCCAGCAGGTATTCTGAGGAAAATTTGGCAAGAAAGTTACTGTTTAGCCCTTTTATGGTATGGCTCGGAAGTGTACCCAATTCCATACATTCTGAGCAAGAAACTGTCCAAGAAAAAAGAGAGATCGGTGGTTTTGATGGCTAAAGGTTCCTGTTGTCTAACTCATCAGGATGTTATAGACAACAAACAGGCAATAAGGTAATGCGGGTGCCGTTCAGGATTAGGCAATTAATAACCTAAGAGCGAACAGCTCACCATTGGTTCTCTTGGAGAACGCGTTATATGAAATGCGAAAGGAAGTAACTAAATAATGATGTTGTAATAAAGCGATTCTGTTGACATTTCGTAAGAAGAAGATATACTTGTCGAACAATAATGTACGATGTTTATTGGTAATTCAAAAGAGCTCTGCGAATTTTCGTTTCACTAAGTAGCGGCAAATTGCCCTACTTCTGCAGACACGATACATATAGGAGGTGCCAGTTGTGGCAATCGTTTTGGCAATCAGGGATTACCTCTATAATAACGATCGGCTTGGGTTGGGTAACGATATGGGTGAGAAACAAGTTACGGCGAAAACAGCAGATGGAATCTGAACGCGACATTAAGAAAAGAGAAGCTATTGAAAACATGCTTAAATGGCACTCTGAAAGACTTCTCAACAGCGTTCCCAGTGAAGATGCTTTGCGTAGATTATTGGAAATGAGTAGAGATATGGCAGTATGGGCTCCCGATGAAGTATTACTGCATTATTTCAAATTTCTTGAGAAACGGTTTCCTGAAATATTGAAGTCTATTAAGCCGCATGAAATTCATTTAGGCAAGGCGATTTTGGCTTTCCGTCGCGAACGCGGGTTTCCAAATAAGAATGATAAACTCAAACCTTCACAAGTGGCTGCCATTTTTCGGGCGGGCTGGAAAACACCGGTATAGTGTACATAGTACGCATACATAGGACTATTCTGCTCCTGCAGATGTGACTATATAGACACGAAACACGCAAAACATCCCCACCCATTTCCGCCAGGAACAATTCGTTACCACTAATGAGTATTCCTACAATCTAATCCAACAGTCGCAACCTGGTCAAAATGGTGCTGTCTGGTGGGTAGTCCAGCGGGGAGTTCAATTCGTATGTTACCTTGACAACAGCAATGCGTAATATATAATACTTCAAAGTAAGTTTATAGCGAAAAGTAAGGAGGAAATATGCACGAGAGTATCGTATATATGTCAGGCATTGTACTATTGGGAATACAGAATTTAGGATTTGGATCAAACATCCAAAAAGGTAGTGCAGAAACACCACAAATAATGCATCTTGTCGCTAAGCAACAAGCAGAACAGTCGATTAATATGGATGATACTGACAACGCTATTTATTTTGGAGGTTTCATTAGACAAGCGTACAATGGACAACCTCCCTCAGGAACGCAATATAGGGTTAAAGCATGCGTGAACGAAGGAGACACTTTAGTTCAGATAACCACTATTAATGGCAAATTTCTTATGGGGGCTAGTAACTTTACATATCCTGTTCTTGCTGGAGATACTCTTCATATCCTCGCAAAAAGCGAATCAAATCCAGATTACCAAATTTATTATTACTGGATTCTTCGGGAAGAAATGAATAGGATGCCGCCAGCATGTTTAGATAATCCCAATAATCCAAATTTAGCAATCACCCTGAGTATCCATGAAGTTGTCGATACTACTGCTTCGATAAATCCTTCTCAGTTATATGCTGTTTATCAAGTTGAAGGTAGTGCTATTGCATGTACTGTTACAGTGGACACAGTAAATCTGGGAATCATCAAGTATTATGATACCTGGTGTAGCCTTGAAGGACAAGATCCTGAGTTCGGTTTAGGTAGATCAGTTGATATCACTCTTTATAGAATGCTGGGAGGCGATTCTATAGCTGTTTTTGATACTACTTTTCTCTCTGACTCAACCAACACTTTTGAGGGAGTTATGGTAGGACAAGATACAGTTTGGTTTCCGGAATACATAGGACCTATTGGAATTTCTGATTATTCTTACACCGAATCAAAAATACCATTTATGATCTTCCCAACAGTAATACGTGATTACCTAACCGTTACTGGGGTAGATGGAATAGTGATTTATAACGCACTAGGACAGTTGATGGACAGTTACGGTATTACTGGTAGCAGTGTTCTTGATCTCTCAAGGTACTCTGACGGAGTCTATTTTGTGAAGCCATTTCAATTTGGTAGTTTGCCAGTAAAGATAATCAAAACTTGGTAGAAGGAAGGATCAGTGAGAGTGAAGCACATACGTATCATGTGTGTGATATTCTTGATAGCACTGAATAAGGAGGCGTGTATGTATAACACCATGTACCGCGGTGTATCTGCTTTTCTGCAGAAATCTGATGATATTTATATGCTAATCAAACCAAGCAAAAAACTAGCTGATGCGATTTGTCACTCACTTGTATTTCTACTCATCATGATGTCCGTATTCTGCAGCGGTCCCGGTGAGTCTGGGGAATTCATCGAAATCCATTACCATATCAATTGGCTTCAATATGATTTGTCATCAAGTGATAGTCTAGAGCTCAGTGTGTTTACTACTAATAGCTCAGGTACAAAATACGCGTGGTTCACATTGTCTGGTGACGGTGGAGTCTATGTTGGAACACCATCAACCATCCCGGAAGGCGATACCGTCTGGTCTGTATTGACATGGAAACCTAGTCCTGCCAATATCCCTGCGTTCAACCAGAAGTACAAAATCACAGCCTATATGGATACGAGAGCACAACCAGCGGCAAATCCGGAGTTCGTTTCCACACGTACTGTCCCGTGCTCGCTGTACCTTGAAGGATACACAATGCAAAAGTGGTCTGGTGATTCACAGAGGGTAAGGCTCTACGAATCATTGGATGATACCTCTGGGTATAAATTAAGGATCAGATTGACAGATGATAACCAAGGTGTAAATCAATTTTGGGTTACATTTCTCACGAACAAAGGTTACTTCAAAGAATCAGGCAGCGACTATTACAGTACTTACACCTACTGGTTGCAGGATACGGCAGGCCTCGCGGAAGCTACACTGGTCTGCGATGAATCTTCTTTTCCAGAGGATTCTTTTGATTATCAGGTTGTAGTAAGTAGTGATTCCTCAAACAGTGTATCGTTTGCAGCCCGCTGCTCGTATGACGAAGAAATCTCAGGTCTTATGTATCCCTATACGCATAAGAAGCGCACTTATCCCGCAGGACCGGAGATACGAGGAGACATTCTAGCAGATTACGCAATGGAAGATTTACATCCAACAGAGAAGAATGTTAAGATTGAAGTGGATTTTGATCCCAATGTACTGACGTTGAGCGAGCTAACACAAATCGCCTGTAGCACATGGAATATTTTGGAGAGGGGCAGACTCTACCCTGACAGCGCGAACACGACTTCAGGCGTATGGATTGAGATAGCGTCAATCAGCAGTTCAGATACAGTATATTGCCCCTCTAATATGACGACTTGGTACGATGTGAGGTCCGCACTTGCTCGCAGTCGTGATTCAATCAATCACATCCACTGTGTGTTTGGTACCAATTTCGGGGATTCTGTAATGGGCAAGGCTATTATCGATACACTGTTCCTTCCAGATGAATCCTCATACGAGCAGAGAGTGTTCCGATATGGTCACAAATCTAGTGGGGTTAATATGCGGCATGCTCTGGACAGCACTGGCGTATTTCTTTTTGTTACTCATATCAAAGCAAAGGCGAGCGAGTGTAACAAAGATTGGCGGCTTCTTGCATCGTGGGTATTCGCCCACGAAATAGGCCACGCATTGCAGATGGGACATACTGACCCATTCGAGTTTCAGACAAATATCATGATGCTCCCTGCTCATTTTGCGGACTGGAACTGGGAGACCTACAGTTTCTTCAACATAAGATCATTGGAGGACGCCATGACGCCCCCAGCTTACTTCACACCGTTCTGGCGTCCCGCTTTGACGACACGCGAGAAGCTCGGCGTGAATACAGTTGGTCATAATTACTATAGCAGGGAAGGAGGAGAAATGATGATGTTATCCATACCTTTATTGTCGCTCTTGTTATCAGGTCACAACGACAGCGCACTTTCAAGGGGACTTCCCGAAGTCATCTCACAGATCGAATGTATCGATATGGGGATTGGGTACCGGGGACATTATGAGCCCTTCATAGCTCGAATTGAAGATGATAGCAATTTGGGGATTATGTACTTAACCCGCGAAGGTGGCAATATTGCCTACAACTATGTTCGATATGATACTCTGGGCAACATGATTCTAGATTTAAGAAAATTCAAGACAATAAAGCGTTTCGTTACCGACGATCTTGAAACCATTGACTTAGTAATTCCCAACGGTGATTATTGCATAGATGAAAACGGTAATCTGTGGTTGTTTTATGTCGAAGGGCCGAGTGTCTACAAGAAGTATGTGGGATGGCTGAAGATCGACAAGAATGGCACAGTCTTAGAAGAACGCCATAGCGATTTTGTCGCACACCTTGACGTAAGGAGTATTCCTTCGACACAACGAAATTTCCATCTTCTGCTAACGCCCTTCAGTTGGTTAGCGAATTCACACTTCCGATATTACAATCCTAACTTGGGTAAACCAGAACGGATTGGAATGCTTGTTACTGGAGATCATGTCCCCGTGCAACCATTTTCCGCCTTTAATGTAGTGCCTTTGGCTGACGACAGACTACTGGTAGTGAGTTGCGACGTGTATGAACCCTTCCTTTTCAGACATTTCATCATAGACAGCGACGGACACATTGAAAGAAAGAGTGAGGACATTCCCATAGAAAGTTGCGCCTATTCGAAGGTAGAAAACCACGGAATGGTTTTCAACATCGACGCATTCCCTCACCACGATTCGATTTTTGCTGCAGTATTCATCTCGACCCCGTGGTTAAAAAATGCTGTTGAAGTATTTTACCTGGTCAAATTCGATTCGGAAGGAAATCTGATAAGACCCGAGAAAGGTATTACGAAAGCTGAGATATATGCAACTGACGAGATGCCCGCTGATGTTAGACCCGTGATTGTCTTGTCTTCGGTTCGTGGAAAACGAAGATCATGGATCTATGGCTGTGATAGTCAAGGCAATCTGTTTATGAGAAAATGGACCGATTTTGAATGATTCAAGGAGGGAATATGAGAAGAGCAATCGCAATCGCATTAATTTCGATCTCACTATGTTGGGCTGTTTTCTACAAACAATACTACCAAGGTTATCACAAACTGACACGTTCAGTAACTGTCGAAATCCTCGAACTCAATTTGTTATGTCACCCTCAGGGCTTTTTGTACCTGCAATCAAATAATGAAGATAGAATAGCCTGCTGTGTTGATCAAGGTTGGCATCGTATTGTATACTCGCGAGAAAACCAAGATGATTGGATAAGAGCTTGGGGTGATTATTCCAGCGGCACTGATGGATTCAAGAATCCAGTTGGTATAACAAAAGATGCTTACCGTAATGTCTATGTTGCAGATGCTGGTAATAAGAGAATTATGAAACTGCATTACAATACCGGTGAAGAAAATTTTGAGTATGTCAATGCATTTCCGATTGAAGAATCAATTTCGATATGGGATATAGATTATTGTCCAGGCGCAATCTATGTCTCTGATCCACCCAATCATTGTATCTACAAAATGTCTGAAAGCGGCACTATTCTATCAATATACGGCGAACTCGGAACGGGCTTGGGTCAATTCAGAGGGCCAAAAGGGATTGCAGCCAAAGGTGATTATGTTTACGTGATAGATGAAGGGAATAACCGGGTAGTCTGGCTTGAGGATATAGAAAATGACTTTGTTTGGCGAGGTGACCGTTACATCACAGAATGGCCTGATCCAATGCTTGTAGATGTCGAAGTTGACTCAGCTGGCTTTGTTTATGTGGTTGACAATTACTATTGCCATATATTGAAATATGATCCAACGCTTTCCACCGTACTCGGAGTTTTTGGTGAAAGAGGGTATTCTGATGGTCAATTCTATAATCCACGTTTTCTGTACATTGATAATAATGATGTAGCAGTTGTTGAAGAATGGGGAGATGCTTCAGGTATCCAGTATTACGGATTGAAACCAGGTATCTCTAATGCAACCGTTATGAAGACAATTTTCGATGCTACCGAAGAAAACAACAAAGTATATTTCACTCTCGATGGAAATGCCAACGTAACAATACGAGTCAGAGCATGGCCTTCCTCTATTGTCAGAATGTTATTCATCGATAGTCTCATGTCATTTGGTAATTACTGCGCGTCGTGGGACGGCAAGGATGATGATGGCAAGGTATGTTTACCTGGAAAGTACTTCTTCGATATTTTTGTAGAAAGCGCCGCAGGCAGCCATACTGTTAACTTAGAGTTTTGGATCAAGGGAACCCTGAAAAGTGGCTCCCTTGATCTTGAAGAACATTGGACTGAAGAAGGGGAGCCGTATGTACTTACGGATGATGTAATCGCATTTAAATTGACAATTGATCCTGGTGTTAAGGTTATGCCAGCGGATACGGTTGTTCTGAGCACAACGAATCATCTATATTATGAAGGCTCGATTCGGGCTAACGGTTCCGCACTTAACAAGATCCTCTTCACGCCACATCGTAAACTATTGCCTGAACCTGATCCACTGCCCAAAGGTTTCTGGCAGGGGATATGTTTCACTGGCCGCAGGTTACCAGGCGATACGCTGACCCTTACGCATTGCATGGTTGAAGGTGCCGGTTCAGATATTGCATCAATATTAGCGTTGAACTACGGGCCCGTCATCATAGAAGATTGTGATATATCGCACAGCGGTGGCTATGGTTACTATGAAGAATTACCGCGACTATTAGGTGGGCACGCACAAACACATATTAGAAATTGCTGTTTCCATGATAACGATTCTCTCCCGATACGGATCGGCTTTGCATCTATGTTTCTAGAAAATAATGATTATTTCAACAATGCTGTCGATGCGATTGAAGTAGGGCCATCATATAGAAGATACAGCACTAAGTTGGAAAATACGGGTTTCCCCTATTGGTTCATCAGCATCAATACTCCATCCTATCCGGGACGTTACAATTTTCACCTATACCCGGCCCAAGACGATTCATGCATCACTCTGGAAATCAACCCGGGCACCGAGTTACTGTTCGGGGACAGTACAGTGATGCAAGTTAGTAGTGGCGATCCATCATGGGCCCGGGCTAGAGTCGTGGCAATAGGTACTGCTAGTGATTCTATTGTATTTTCGGCGATGAATCCGAACGTAGGGTGGCAAGGGTTGCTGATAAGATCGAACAATGAAGCCGATACATCATATTTCGAATACTGCAGGATTTCATATGGCGGGCAGCGGGATTACTCCTCGATAGAGGGTTACGGTAAAGGGAACATAAGGATACGGAATACACCAATTGTTCTCAGAAATTGCCTGATCACTGAAAGCCAGTCGAATGGTCTTGATTACTACGTGACCTTCGACGAGAACTATGCTTTTGTGCCGGAGATATCAAATAATAAATTTGCAGACAATGATTCATTCCCGTTGGAAATCTCAGCTGGCTGGCTTGCGAACTGCCATGACAATACATTTCACAATAACGACATGAATTATCTCTGTGTTGCCGCCCCACTCGGCATTGACATTGACTCGAGTGTCGTAATTGGTGATCAGGGAATTCCATATCTTTTCGACAATCGCGTAACACTAAGCACCACTACGGTACCTGTCGTAGCGAATGTTGATAGCAATGTTTCGTTGTTTTTTGTCTCCGGAGGGTTCGAAGTCGGCGAGAATTGTGGTTTGAACGCAGAATACGCCAGATTCTCAATCTTTGATTCTGATTCAAACGCCAATATCGATTTCAAACAAAGTTGTGGCGACTCATCGCGATTGCATAGTTGCATATTTGACGGTGTTGCAATCCGCTGCTACAGCTCATCACCCCAAATCAGGAACTGTCAGGTAACAAATTGTAGTCTCGGTATCATGGTCGATGTGTGGCCTAGTGGCCCTCCCAGTTTGCCTATCATTGATAGTTGCCGACTAATGCTGAATCGCATAGGCATTAGCTTCATACAACCAGACCCCTTGCAGTCGCCAATTACAAATTGCGATTTTGTGGGCAATAAGTGTGCATTTATGTCAACAAGTGCAGAACCTTGCATCTCAGCCGAATTGAATTACTGGGGTGACCAATCAGGCCCATGGGACCCAATTCCGGATGACCCGCTATACAATCCTGGCGGGAGGGGGGATTCGATTGGTGCGAATGTTTGGTATGAGCCATATCGGGAGGAACCTGTGTTCCCACACGGTGATACCTTACTGCAGCCAAACGGTGATGAAATACTCTATTGTGAGAGTAATTACGAAATTAGTTGGCTAACTGAAGGTACTCCTATGAGACAGGAATTGTACTATACGACTGATTTTCCTGAAGGTGGGAGAGAAGAAAGCGCTTTCTGGCAATTCATCGACACTGTTGTCTCAGGCGAAACGCGATATGATTGGCGTGTTCCCTCGACTCCCTCTAACCGGTGCCGGGTGGCGATAAGATTGCATTATGATGCGGGCAGTGAGAGTAAAACCGCAAGATCCGATAATCAGTCGCGAATTAAATTCGATGGCAAGGAAAATGAAATGCATGAAGTACGACTTGATACGCGGCCTCGATCAGAATCAAGCCAATCGGTGTGTGATTTGAAATCACTCGATGTCTATGAAGTCTCCGTGGATATTAGTGACCATAACTTTGCAATTGTTGATACAATATCGCCGCAGATTACTATGATTGATCCAAATGGCGGTGAATATTTCATTCCAACAAAAGAGGAAACAATCAGGTGGCAGGCAACTGACAATCACAAGCTTGACCATTTTGACATTTATCTCTCCACTGAATACGGCTCGAATTACTCAGACACAGTAGTACAGGATCTTCAGGCTCCATGCGCTGAGTACGTGTGGGTACCGGCGGAAAAGAACAGCTACATCTGTAGAATAAAAATCGTTGCATGTGATTCATCAGAAAATGCTACAGAAGATGAAAGCGACGAGAAATTCTTTATTCCCGTGATGTCGACAACAGACCAGATGACTGCCTATAACAACGCACGCAGGGTGACGCGAAGTTTCAGTACAAATCTTCACTTGGTGTATTCAACCCAGTATGAAGAACGAGATCTCAACAGCCCCGAAATGTTAACTATTAATGATCACGGAGATGCAGATGAAATCAGATCTAGGCTAATCATCGGCATCAGTGAAAACACAAAGGGTAATGGTGAAAATGTCATCAACTGCATATATTACGATCATTCAAGTAATCTGGGAGATCACTGGGATGATCCTGTTGAAATTGGCGAAGGTAAGAATCCCTCAATTGCGACAAGCAGTGATGCAAGCATAATTGGCATATCATGGACAAGCACTAATGATAGTCGGATACTCTACCGTTATTATGCGAACGGACAGTGGTCTTCACAAATATACACGATCATCGATTCGGTCCTCGACATGTCGTATTCCCCGGTTTCTCTGCAATTGCATGGAACAAGTATGTGTTTTACGACCCTCAAAACAACACGATTGTCCGCCAATGAGATAACCCAGGACGTCATTTATTCGACTTTCCCCTATGACAATCCGTCATCAGGAGTGGATACTGTGATTGACCATTGGCGTATTACTAATCTCGGTGATGATTCAATACCTCGATTCGCATCATTATCTCTAGATGAGTCAGGAGAAGCTCATTATGCGTGGGAAAAACCGTCTGGTCCTGGAGATACGCTATTTTCCGCTCCACTTAATCCATTTGACATCTTCTACACATATGAAAGTGCGCCTGCAAGGAAGATTTACAATATTTCAGACAGCGAAGAGAATTCGAATAATCCATCAATTGATTGCTATGGAGGACACGCATACGTCGTTTGGCAAGAGGAATCCGATGGCTATAATGTTTTTCTTTATAAACGTAATTATGTTCAATTTCCGCCCAAGCCAGAGACCGATACGATCTCACAGACTACCGTAAATTCCCTTCATCCTGTTTCAAAGATGGGAGGTGTTGTTCTCTGGGCCGAAGGAAATCCCTCCGAAATATATGGCAGGATATGGGATAGCAAACAAGAGATTTGGTTGAACATCACCAATTGGAGCAACACCCCCGAAGTCTCAACGTATCCGCAAGTCGAGGCATGGCAAAGCGAAGGAGGAACTGACATCATTGGTTGCTGGACCGAAGATACCAATATTTCTGGCCTCGGAAGAAGCTTCTCCTCGTATCTGCCAGGTGGCGACTATGCCGACATAGCATTCCCCAGCTACTGTCTCGAACTTGGTGACAGTATGTCTACTCCATTCACTTTGTACCGTGATAGCATCTCATCGTATGAAGACTACTGGTTCGATTATGGTACTGACAGCCTTGTCTATTATTTACCCTATGTCAGCATAAACTCACAGTGCAAGGTACGACTTGAATTGTACCGACCGGAATCATCAGTGAATAACTGGAAGGTAAGAATAAGTGTCAATGACACGCTACGGTACACTGTGAAGCTCTCCGAAATCGGCCATAATGTATTAGAGTATGACATTTCGTCTGTAGTCCAATACAGCGGCGAGATACGCCTCAAATTCGAACTTGTATCAGGCAATTGTATTCTAATTCGTCGTGTTCTCCTATATGAGTATGAACGCACAAACGAACAACCGTCGATATTCGCCTCTGGTCCACAGAGTAGCGGCGATGAAATTCTGGGATCAATATTCTTCAGTGGTATCTACCCAAATCCAGGAAAAGAAGACACAAAAATAAAACTTAATGCAACGCATCCACGCGAAGTGTCTATTAGATTGTATGATGTTTCAGGTAGAATGGTAAATGAATTATTCAAGGGAGAAATTATAGGTGTCTGCGAAATACCGCTGAAATGTGAGAGACTGGCATCGGGGATATATTTCGTTCGGGTTGTTGCTGGAAATGATACTTTTACTGAAAAGGTGATTCTACTGAGATAGGCAGCTAATAATCAATTTCGGTATGTTCGGAACGGGGACGGGGTCAGACCTGGAAACTAGAAACTGCTTCATGTTGTGTGAAGAAGTGCGATGTTGACGCATCACTAAAATTACCTATAATCTGATGGATATCTGTTATCAATCACCTGACATCTGTTATCTGATATCAGTTATCGGTATTGCGCCTGTAGCTCAACAGGATAGAGCGACGGACTTCGAATCCGAATACAGCAATCTTGAAAGATCTTTATATTACGTAATTTCGTGAAGAAAGCACTATTTTGCATTGTCTTGCTATGGCTCGGAAGTGTACCCAATTCCATACATTCTGGGCAGAAAACTGTCCAAAAACTGTCCAGAATAAAAAGGGGAGTGATCAATTATGATTGACCGCTCCCCTTGTACTACGATCTTGATTATTATCTGACCTTAACCACCTTCTGTGTCACAACACCGTCAACTTCAATGAAGTAGATGCCAGGCTGTATTTTACTCGGTTCTACAACCATGCCTGTGATGTCAATAATTTTGCACTTCTTGCCTTCGGGTAGTCGCAACGGTCCATGTAAGATGGTTGCACCATCATAGTGAAATCCCACAATGGGTTTGACAATCGGCTGTTCCGCAATTGCTGTGTATGTTGTGCCAACACGAAAAGTCATCTCGGTGCCTTGGTCATCTGTGATTTGAGTCTTATTAGAACCGTCCATATGCATCATCCATATCGAACGCGTGCCACTACGATTTGAGATGAATAGAATTCTCTGGTCGTCATTTGTTATCAGTGGGTGCATATCATCAGCAGTGTCGGTGGTTAATTGTGTAAGGCCACTACCGTCTATGTTTTGAAAAAAGATATCATAATTGCCATTGGGATTTGACGAAAACACAATACTTTGTCCATTGTTTGTGTAAAACTTGTATTTCATACCCCACCACGGCTGGCCACCAGGCCAGTTTTGAGCCGAGTAAAATCCAAGCGAATCCAATCCCGTTCCATCTGAGTTGATTACATATAACCGATAATTCCCATCGTGCGGTCCTACGGCAAATACTATCTTATCTGTATACGGTAGCCAGGCACTACCGTGTGTTCTACCATAACTGTATGGCGTTTCAAATATCAAAACTGTATCTGAACCGTCCGGATCTGCAGAATAAATGCGAGCATGTAGGTCGTAATCATCCGCATTATCAAAGATAATCTTTAAATTGTCAGGCGAAATATTCATTGTACCCCACATTTGAGTTTGAGGCGAGATCGATTGGACATTGCTGCCGTCAGGAAGCATACGATACGAGTGGTACCATCCATTGTAGTTACTCCGCTCAGAACCGAAATAAACCCAACCAAGTGCGAGAAAACATGGACCTTCATTCGCAGCAGAGCTCGCTCCACTGGCCGTAGTCAGATTCATTTCACCATTTCCCGCTGTATCCACTTTGAACAGATCATTATCCTCACCTGTAGGAGGCTGTGCACAATACACAATCAGTGAGCAGTTATCTGACAATTCAATATCCTCTGGTATGGAAGTGTAATTCAACGCAGTTAGTTTCGCATCCAATGCACCATTAGTTGATGTTACGTAGATACCCGGTCCATTTTTATCCGAGGAATAGTAGATGTAATAATCGTCAGCATATAGTCTGGGCAGTAACAGAAACGCGATACATGGGATCAACACAGCAAGATATACTTTCATGTTCCTCCCTAGCTTCTACACATACAAAGTCCATTCTACAAACTTGCCTTATATAAATTACATTAAATTTTTGTATTTATACTATATTCGATATAAAGAATAAGTCAATAGGATGCTTTTTTTTTATTATTAACAAATTAACTTCATCGATAGCCGATCCACCTCGCCAGGATGTTATTGACTACAAACAGCCAAAATACCCAAAAACCTCCCCACCCGTTTCCGCCCAGAACAATTCGTTGCCAGCAACGAGTATTCCTACAACATAATCCAACAGTCGCAACCTGGTCAAAATGGTGCTGTCTGGTGGGTAGTCCAGCAGGGAGTATCAGTTGATCTTTGGAGATCCTGATTGGCAATGGTATCTCTGGTGCTGCTCAACTCAGCGAGTTCTTACATAAGGTGTCATAGTCGAATATAATGAGAAGATCTGAACAGATGGAATATTCTCCTGAATGCAGTGCCTAAAACCTCGGAAATCCAGCCATATAAAACACCGATACTCGGTAAACCATTAACTCCTCCCATCACATTCGGCTAAAGGAGAAGAACCAGAAATCAACATTCACGGCAGGATCTTCTCTTGGACGCCATATGATATCGCAGAACATCAGGATGTTATAGACAACAAACAGGCACAAATGTGGCACAAAGCTCGCATATCTGAATATAGGCGGTCTGCAAGCGTTGTAAGTAAATGTTTTTACGTACCTATATTGTTATTCTTCGCGGTTTATTAGTCCGTTATTCGTGATATGCAATATGTTTGGCTGAGCTCCGAAGGAACGAAGTCCCGTTACATTGTTCAAAAAGAGACAATATGAAGTCGGGGATTTAACCGCTATGTTCCGACATGTTGACTCATCCCGAAATTTCGATATAATGATGACGGATATCTGAGTACTGTTATCAGTCA
>Ga0224495_10000143_pt1 | contig 55329 bp, 54 predicted proteins | sample SF_Jul11_sed_USG_FD_168128 | JGI IMG/M metagenome (GOLD analysis project Ga0224495, IMG submission 168128) | Sediment microbial communities from San Francisco Bay, California, United States - SF_Jul11_sed_USGS_4_1 | ecosystem: Environmental > Aquatic > Marine > Sediment | place: USA: California...
ACAAGATTGCCGATGCCTCGGCGCTGGCCGGCGAGATACTCAATGCCGTGCCGACCGTGCAAGCCTACACGCAGGAGCAGCGCGAGACCCGGCGTTTTGCCGACCGCTCGGAGCTGAGTTTTGTCACCGCGGTACGGCGCACCCGGGTGCGCGCAGCCATGACAGCGCTGATCATCACTGCGGTCATGGGCACTATCATCTTCGTGTTATGGGTGGGTGCTAATCAGGTACACGACGGCAGCATGACCGGCGGGCAGCTGGCTTCATTCATTCTTTATGCTGCACTGGTTGCCGGAGGCGTGGGTACGATGGCGGAAGTTTGGGGTGACGTGATGCGTGCGGCGGGTGCGGCCGAGCGCCTTTTGGAACTGCTGCATGCGGAATCCGCGATCGCAGAAGCCGCCGCACCGCAACCTTTTCCGCAGTCTGGGCAAGCGGCGCTGCGTTTCGAGCAGATCATATTCAGATATCCGGCGCGCCCGGAAACCGCCGCGCTGGACGGCATCACACTGGAAATCGCTCCTGGTGAAAATGTCGCGCTGGTCGGGCCTTCCGGTTCCGGCAAGACCACGCTGTTCCAGCTGTTGCTGCGCTATTACGATGTCAGTGCTGGCAGTATCTGCATTAACGGCCAGGACATCCGCCAGATCAGCCTGCACGATCTGCGCAGCAAAATTGCGATAGTGCCTCAAGATCCGGTGATCTTTTCAGCCAATGCGCTGGATAATGTCCGTTATGGCCGCACGACCGCCAGTGACGAGGAGGTGATGTTTGCCGCCAAAGCGGCGCAGGTGGACGAATTCATCACGAGGTTGCCGGATGGATACCAGACATTTCTGGGTGAACGAGGTACCCGTTTATCCGGCGGCCAGCGACAGCGTATTGCGATCGCGCGGGCGATATTGAAGAACGCGCCGTTGTTGCTGTTGGACGAAGCCACTAGCGCTCTGGATGCGGAATCCGAGATATTGGTACAGCAGGGTTTAAATGCTGCGATGCAGGGCCGCACTACACTGATCATTGCGCACCGCTTGGCTACCGTGCAGAAGGCCGACCGCATCATCGTGATGGAGCATGGGCGGATTGTTGAGTCCGGTACCTCCGGGGAATTGCGTAAGCAAGGAGGGCTGTATGCGCGGCTGGCGCAATTGCAGTTTGATAATTGAATTTCTATATCCGAGCCGAACGAGCCGGAACCAAAAAATGAATCTCGCGCCAAGGCCAATAGAAGCAGTAAAACCAAACCAGGTTTGATTATGCGGGTTGGGCATAAGACCGCACATCCCTGCTTGCCCTACTTCCCTGCATTTCCAGACGAAATTTTTTCGCCAGAATGACGACAGCTGAATTTTTTGGCCTTTTTAATTGCCTGTCCGTTTCAGCCGGAACAGCCCGTTGATATCGCTATCGCTGGTGAAATACAACGCGCCGTCCGGCCCGATTGCCACACCGGCCGGTCGCGCCCAGCGCTTGCCATTGGGCAGTTGGAATCCAGTGATCAGGTCATCCACGCGCTGCGCTTGTCCATCATGGAATCGCACCGCCACGATTTTCGGCGGACGGCGGCTGGCAGGGCTGCCGATATAACTACCACTGGGTTGGGTTCCCCAAGAACCGTGCAAGGCGACGATGGCATCCCGTGCCAATTGTGGATCCATTGCACCGTCAGGCACAAAGGCGATGCCCAGCGGGGCATTGCGTGACGGAAAAGTAACGGGGGGTATAGCCACTTCCTTAATGGTGCGAGGAGGAGTTCGGGAGATACAATTATCGCGCCGCAGTTGTTTTCCATCGAACTGAAACCACGGCATGCCATGGAACGAGCCGGCAGTGATGCGGCTGAAATATTCCGGCGGCTGGTCGTAACCTTGGTGATCGGGGCCGTTGTTGCCGGCATAAAGCACCCCTGTATGGGGTTGCCAGTCCAAGCCGACCGGGTTGCGCAGGCCTGAGGCGAACGGCTCCCAGCTTGCTTTAGTGCCGTGTTCTCTTAATATCAGCACCCCGCCGCGCCGATCTGCGAATGGGTAACTTTCATCAAGATACTGATCACTGCAATTACCTTGGATACCCAGACTTATATACACCCGCCCATCGGGACTTACTCCCACAGTGCGGCTGTTGTGTCCGCCGCCACCCGGCAGCGCAGCGAGCAATTCCACCGAATCCTCCGAAATGCTGGATTGCCCGGGCCGGTAAGGTGCGCGATACAAACCATCGGTTTGCGCAATCAGAATTTCATTCCGGCGGAACGCCACGTTGTGCGGATACTTGTCCAGCTGCACTAGCACTTCCGCCTTGGTATAAGGAGGGGGTAGCCGGTATACCGCGCCGGATTTCGAGCCGGCGAATAGATCCCCATTGGCGGCAAAGGTGAGCAAACGCGGGCCATCCATCGGGCTGAGCAACTCCAGCCTGTATCCCTTGGGCACGCGCACCGTGCGGCGTTCACCATCCAGCGTCAGCGTCTGCTCTTCAAAGGCCAGCGCAGTCACGTCGGCATGTGCTGGTTCAATCAACAGGCTCAACAGTAATAGCAGACTGGCAATTTTCGGCATTACACACCCCAAGGTCGTTGCACTCACGGATGTTAGTCTGCAGCGCAACTGGAAGCAATGAGGCGAGGCGCGTAAGAAATTTCAGTACGCCGCATACGATTGATTTGTAGCGACAAAATTTCTTGAGTAACGCCATACCACGTAGAAATTTGGATATATGGAGGTGCCTGTAACTGAGCAACGGAGCTAAAGGTGGGCGGGGTTGTGTCATAAAACGCAAGACTGTTTTAGTTGGCTATTTTTCTCACAAATGAGACGAAAAGTGTGAGCTATTGCCAATTACAACAATTTTTTTGCCTTTTCGGATATCACTCATTATTGCCTTTAAGGCCAATGTTTTCTGAGCCCTGCGCGATATTTGCGTGTCTTGGCATGCAATATGCTCGGTAGTAATCAAGTCCGCAGATTCTGGTTCGGCAGTTGCAAGCCGTAGAGCGGATTAAATCGAAGGAGGTGTGTCATGGGTACCACTATAAACATGAGCAGCTATGAAATCGAACAAGATGAGATGGATGTCGAGTATGGCCCAGATGTGATGGATGTCGAGTATGGCGAAGAAATCATGTGTGCCGGCTGGAATCCTGCTGTAGATCTGGTTTGTGAGCAGTTGCTGCAGGTAACTGTCGATGAACAAATAGACTTGGCTACGGAACTTGCTGCTCTTAATACGCCGGACGATGTTTCAGCTGCGGTCTCAGACTTGTTCATGAGGAAGATGTACTCCTATCAGCACTAGCTTTTCTTGAGGTGGGCAGGTTTCAAGGCTGCCACCTCGGCGTTGATGGGCAGAAGGTAAATATATAGGCAGAGAGATCATGTTCAAGTTATGCGTCTACTATTACGGTGTGCTGCGTTATACGATTGTTGCTGATTTGAATAAGGCACAAGAGCTACGCAATAAAGGATTTTATGTCGTGGTCAAGACGGTTGCATAATTCCCTTCCAGCTTTGCTGGACGTCGCATGATTATTTACCCGCCGCAAGAATAATGCCATTTTTGAAAAATTGAGGCTGCCGCAGAAACCCATGATAAACCCTTGATGCTGGCGAGTTGAAAGCGTTAGCCAAGGCATGTAATTGACTGAGGCGGCAGAAAAGAAACTGGATATAACCGTATTTTTCGATACCGACAAGAAGTCTTCTGTAAGTGCGTTGCGCACAAAGAAGTAGATCATACCTCCGGCAATACTCAAGAATATCCCTGCTCCAACCAAGCAATGTTACCGTCACTTGTTACTGCGAGTGCTTGTGATGGCAATCCTTGTGGCTAATACATTGCATCGACCAGATATTATTCCAATATAAAACCAAGGGCATTTGAGAGGTTTCGGCACTGCATCCCGGTGTTCAGCGCCCAAATTTCTTTTCTGCATTCTTGCGCCCAGGTTCGGTTGCTTCGTGTATGGATTCCTTGGTGCTTTCGATAACTTGTCCGGCGCGCTCCTTGACGGACTCCACTACATCGTCTGCGGCATAAGGGTTGCTCAGTAATGGCTTGTGGCGTCCAAAATTGATACCAAGATGAAACGCGATGAATACGCCCACCACTAAGCCGATCAGGAACTTTTTCATAACCGCACCTCCGTATTTTAATATCAAAAGATATAATAACAGCTTGCACGTGGCCTATGTCTATCGCCAGTTGCTATTCAACTTGCTCTTCGCTGAGCACCCTGATATGTGACTGCACGCTCTGTCCCAGCGCGTGCAAATCATAACCGCCCTCAAGTACCGATACGATTCGTCCATGCGCATATCTGTCTGCGACTTGCTTCATCTCCGAAGTTACCCACGCATAATCATCCTCGGTCAGTTCGAGCATGGCCATGCCATCGTCAAGGTGTGCATCGAATCCCGCAGAGATCAGCAGCAACTCGGGCTGGAAGCGCTCCAGCGCAGGCCACCAATGTTGCATGATTGCTGATCGAAACTCATTTCTGCCTGATCCGGCGGCAAGTCCGGTGTTGATGATATGCTGGTTGCTGCTGTCTGCCCCGCAATATGGATAAAAAGGGTGCTGGAAGGTTGAGCACAGCATAACGCGTGGATCATCGTGAAAAATGTTTTCAGTGCCATTGCCGTGGTGCACGTCAAAGTCCACAATTGCGACGCGCTGCAGGCAATGCTGTTCCAGCGCATGTAGAGCACCGACAGCGGTATTGTTGAAAATGCAAAAGCCCATGGCGCGCGTTCTGCAGGCATGATGGCCGGGCGGTCGGATATTGCAAAAGACATTGGCTACCTTTCCCTCCATGACCAGATCGACGCCAAGCACCACGGCACCTGCGGCATGTAGTGCGGCCTGATAGGTATACGGATTCATTGCGGTATCGGCATCCAGTTGAACGATACCCTGAGGCGGCACACTTGACTCGATCATGTTGATATAACCGGCGTCATGCGCTCGTAGCAATTGTTCTACGGTCGCAGAAGGTGCGGTATGTCGCTGTAAGCGCTCCAGCAATCCGGCTTTCCTTAATGAGTCTTCGATCGCAAGTATGCGTTCCGGGCATTCCGGGTGATCCGCGCCCATGTCGTGCTTGAGGCAGAGCGGATGACTGATATAAGCAGTACTCATGGTGAGGGGTCGGAAGGAAAGCTCCGCGCTAAGTGCTGTTGCGAGCCTTATTTTGCCTTGTGTTCCAGCGCGATGCCAACCAACTCCACAACTATGCCTAGAGCCAGCACCAGCGCGCCCGGCCAGGCTTGCGGGGCAAGGAACATCAGAATTGCGCCCAGCACTATCAGGATCACTGAACTGGCGCGCCGGGTGCGTGTATTCTTCATCATATTGGCTTCCCCCGCTATCCCTTCGAATGAGCATTAAGTATAGTTGAGGATGCGATTTCCGGTCGAGATGATTTTCGGTTGGTCTGCAAGGCTGCCGATTGAATATCCAAAGAGGGGGTTCCATGAAGAAGCTAAAGCATGAGGCGGAATTATTCAAGGAGGCGTTGCTCGCTGGAGTAAAGTACGCCGAGGGGCGCGGTGTGGTCGAGTTCGAACCCACCGATTCTGCCAGCGAGAAACTTTTGTACATCTACCGGCTGCTGGTTCACGATAAAGTCATGCAGCCTTTGCCCGAAGATCAGGTCGCCGAGAAGGCCTTAAGGCACAAGCTGGCGATCTGGTATTCGAAGCAACTACCCAAGGATCATCCGCTGCTAAAATAAAATTAGCGTGGCGTCAAACCACAAAAACCCCCTCCCTTACGAAGTGATGGTCAGGGAGACGGTAGACGCTCTTTTATCAAGGCTCATCATACATTTTGACGTTACCCCGGAAAGAGCGATATGTTGAAATGAATTCTGAAGAGAATACTGAAAAATTCCGCATCGATAAGTGGCTGTGCGCAGCTCGTTTTTTCAAGACGCGCTCGCTGGCAGCCGACGCGGTCGAATGCGGTCATGTGCATATCAACGAGTTGCGTGTTAAACCGGCCAAGCCGGTAACTGTGGGGGACATGCTGGATATACGCATTGGCAAGAAACAATTTGTAGTCGAAGTGTTGGGTTTGTCTAACCGGCGTGGGCCGGCATCCGAGGCACAGAAGCTATACCGTGAGACCGATGAAAGTCGTCAGCGGCGAGAAGCTATCGCTTCTCAGCTTAAGGCTGAGCCGCAGCCATTCAGGTTCAGGGGTAGGCCGACCAAGCGAGATCGACGCGAAATAGAGCGGCTAAAACGAGGGAAATGATTCGCGTAACAGCGCTAAGTGTCCGGGTTCAGGCTGACGGCATGGAGATTTGATTTGCCTCTTTATGGTTGTTGGATGCAGCACAATTGCAGGTAATGCTTCAGGTGGCGGCTTTCATCTTGTTATGCTGCGCTACTGAAATGATTTTCTGGCCCTGCATATCCCAAAGGATATAACTGAATGACTTCGCAATGTCGCCCATCCTGATTCGTGTAACGTCCCCAAAAAGGTGGGCGTATTCCTTGTGGCAGCGGGCAAGATTGTAATTGGGAATTCTTGCTGAAATATGGTGGATATGATGATAGGCTATATCTGCGCCGAACCAGTTGATGATTTTTGGGAAGGTCAGAAAGCTGGTGCCTTTAATCGCGGCAAGGTGGTAGTCCCAATCCTTATCCTCGCTGGCATATGAGCCTTCGAAGTTGTGCTGGATGGTAAAAATAATAATGCCCGCTGCACCCGCAAGCGACAGGCTGGCTAAGTAGACAGTAAAAAACGTGGAAGCGCCAAAATACCAACTGGCAGCAATCCATATACTGATCAAGACAATGTTATTCAGCGTCATGTGCCAATACTCCCTGCCGGAATTCCAGAGCCGCGATTCCTGACCGGCGATGATGGTTTTCATCGGTATCCGGATATGACTCAGTTTCTTGCCAAGCACGCCAAAGAAAAATTTCAGGCTTCCCAGCATCCAGTTAAATCGCGGATTAAATATGAAATACATAAATGCTCCTGCCGGTGCCATCAGGATACTTCTGCTATAACGGTATATTCTTTGTTTTCCGGGAGAAAGTTTTTCATACTCATTAACAGACAGGATGTTCAAGGGGCCGCGATATTTTTCCCAGTTTCCATTGGTCGCATGATGGTAATTGTGGTGCTGTGACCATACGTACTGCGGCATGCCGACAAGTACACCAGTGAAAAATCCGCTTATAGTGTTTAGCAACTTTATTTGAAACAGGCAGAGATGGCCGGCATCGTGCATCAACATAAAAATGCGCACGATGAAAAGAGACAAAAGCAGTGTGTAAGCTGCAGATTGCCAGTATGAAACTTTCAGGCTGTTCATGGCCAGATAAAACAGGACAAAATAGGGAATCAAAGTATTCAGGCACTGAATAACTGCCTTGGTGTTGCTGCGTTCTGCATATTTTTTAATAATGTTGAGTGATTCCGATTTAATTGTATCTGTTACATTCATGTCGTCACATGCCTTCTAAATGATTATTGGCCACTGCGAATTATATCGTTATTCAACTGCATTCATTTTGAATTCAGCGCGGCTCAATCTGCGACAGATGCCGGGCAACGGACAGCCATGCACCCATCCAGCCTAGATACATCGAGAACAGCAGCAGCGTCAGGCTGTCTCCGGGCGACAGTTGATGCAGGGTGAATTGGCTGCTGTAGAGTGCTGACAGCGCACTGAGTTGCCAGTTAAGCAGCAGCAGGCTCAGCGAGATAATGAACCAGGCCGCGACACCGCCGAGAAGGCCTTGTATTGCGCCGAAATACAGGAATGGGCGGCGGATGAAACTGTTTGTCGCGCCGATCAGTTTGGCTACCTCGATTTCGTCGCGCTGGGTGAGGATTTGCAGGCGGATGGTGTTGAATGTGATGGCGATAAGCGCGAGGCTAAGCAATATGGCGAGTATCAGCACCATCATCCGCCCGAATTTAAGCAGAGCTTCGAGTTTGTATGCCCATGCCGAATCAAGTTGCGCCAACTCTACCATGGGCAACTTTGCCAGCTCGTCTCGCAGCTCCCCTAACACCTCCGCATCGCCTCGCTTTGGGTGAATGATGAATGCGTCCGGCAACGGATTCTGATTCAGTCCGCCAATTACATCGGAAAGTCCAGTGCTTTGCTTGAGTTGTTCCAGTGCCGTGTCACGGGCTACGAATTCGGCATGATCGATGGCCGGATGTTCTGCGAGCTGCTTGCGCAGTTTGTCTATGTGCTCCGTTTTTGCATCCATGTTCAGAAACAGGCTGATCTGCGGCGTGCCGGAAAGTTGTGTGACCAGACCCTGCGCGTTCTTCAGAAGAACATACATGCCGGCAGGCAGGCTAAGCGCGATGCCGATGACCAATATACTGAGTCCCCCCGCCAGCCTGGATTCAAACATGCGGCGCATAACTCCGATGATTTGAGTAAGCGCGTGCCTCATTGGTGCAGTTCTCCATGTTTGAGCGCGAGAACACGAGCGCCGCTATTCTGAAGTACGCTTTCATCGTGGGTGGAGATCAGCAGTGTGACGCCGACCTGATGGAAAGATTTGAAAATCGCCATGATCTCATGCGCGTATTCGGCATCCAGATTGCCGGTCGGTTCATCGGCCAGCAGGATGGTGGGGCGATTTACGATGGCGCGGGCGATGCACAGGCGTTGTTGTTCACCGCCGGACAACGCGATGGGTTGGGATTTTTCGCGCTTTAGCAGGCCGACTTTATCGAGCGCGGCGCGAACCCGCTTGTGGCTTTCACGGTAGTCAAATCCGCAGATTTGCAGCGGCAGCATGACATTATCGAACACGCTGCGATCGAACAGCAGCTTGTGATCCTGGAAGATAATGCCGAGGTTGCGGCGCAAATAAGGCAGCGCACGCTCTTTGAGCACACCGACGTTTTGGCTATTGACTATGACCATGCCTAAGCTTGGGCGCTCGATTGCCGCGATGAGTTTGAGCAAAGTGCTCTTGCCAGCTCCAGAGTGTCCGGTGAGAAATACCAACTCGCCTTTGGCGATCTCGAAGGAGACGTTCTTCAGGGCTTGAAGGCCACCCGGGTAATGTTTGTGGACCTGTTTGAATAGGATCATTCGTCCAGACCCAGCAATGCGGCGACAAATTCTTCCGCGGCAAACGGGCGTAAATCATCCAGTCCTTCGCCGACACCGATGAAACGTACTGGAATCGGATGCGCCTTGGCAATCGCGGCAATTACGCCACCCTTGGCTGTACCGTCCAGCTTGGTCAGGATCAACCCCGTGACACCGAGAGCCTGATCGAAGGCTTTGACCTGACTTAGTGCGTTCTGCCCGGTATTGGCGTCCAGTACCAGCAGTACCTCATGCGGCGCATCGGGCATGGCTTTGGCGATTACGCGCTTTATTTTCTTGATCTCCTCCATCAGGTGCGCCTGGGTGGTCAACCGTCCGGCGGTGTCGGCCAGCACTACGTCTACGTTGCGCGCCTGCGCGGCTTGCACCGCATCGTAGATTACCGCGGCGGCATCGCCGCTTTGTTGAGTGATTACCGTAACGCTATTGCGCACCCCCCAAGCCATTAATTGTTCACGCGCTGCAGCGCGGAATGTGTCACCTGCTGCTAGCATCACGGACATTCCCTGTGTTTGCAGGTGCTTCGCCAGTTTGCCAATCGAGGTGGTCTTGCCAGCGCCATTCACTCCAACCAACATGATGACGAAGGGCTTGTGCGTACCAGCTTGCAGCGGTTGTGCCAAGGGTTTGAGCAGCTTTAGCAAGCTGTGTGAAAGTGCTTCCCTGAGCTGTATTGCCTCGTTCAGGTGCTGCTCCTTGACCTGGCGGCGCACATCAGAGAGCAGCGCGTTGGCCGCATCCATACCGACATCGGCGGTGATCAGGATGGTCTCCAGCTCTTCGTAGAGATCATCATCTATCCTCCCGTTGCGGCTGAACAATTCGGACAGCTGGCTGCCAGTACGTTCCAAGCCGGACTTCAGCTGTCTGAACCAACTGGTGTTGGATTTGTCTTGGCTGGTCTGGTCACCTGTCGGTTTGGGTGATTTTTTCTTCAGGAAGCTGAACATAGAATGAGCATAGTCGGAAGAGGTGAAAATGTCGCATAATGCGCTCGCATTTTATGCTGATTACACGTTAAAGGGTTAAGGTTATGAAATTTTTGTTATTTTACACCGCACTGTTGCTGGCTAGTTCCCATCCCGCCGCCCAAGCGGAAGTGTTCGAACGTACGCTGGCGAACGGATTAAAAGTCATCGTCAAGGAAGATCACCGTGCGCCGGTGATCGTGCAGCAGATCTGGTACAAGGCAGGTAGCATGGACGAGCGGACCGGTACCACCGGCATCGCACACGTGCTCGAACATATGATGTTCAAGGGCACCAAAGCTGTGCCGTCAGGTGAGTTTTCCAAGCGTATTGCGGCGGCGGGGGGGCGGGAAAATGCTTTTACCAGCAATGACTACACCGCCTATTTTCAGCAACTGCACAAGTCCCAATTGCCGCTGGCGATGAAACTGGAAGCAGACCGGATGCACAATCTGAATCTTTCTGCGGCCGAGTTTGCCAAGGAGGTCAAAGTTGTCATGGAAGAGCGACGGATGCGCACCGATGATGAGCCGCAGTCGCTGATGTACGAAAAAATGATCGCGATGGCCTATCAAGAGCATCCATACCAGCACCCGGTGATAGGCTGGATGAGTGACCTAGAAGCGCTCACCGTAAAGGATGCCCAAGAATGGTATACGCGCTGGTATGCGCCGAATAACGCCACGCTGGTCATTGCTGGCGATGTGAAAGCCAGCGAGGTGTTCGCGCTGGCGCAACGCCATTACGGTTCCATTCCCAAAGTCGCACAACCTGCACGGCGGAATTTTACCGAGCCGCAACAGGCAGGCATCAAGCGATTGGTTGTGAAAGCCCCCGCAGAACTGCCGCAACTGGTAATGAGCTACCACACACCTACTGTCAAGGATGTTGATCAAGATTGGAAACCTTACGCACTGGCAATACTGGCGGGTGTGCTGGATGGCAATGAGTCGGCGCGCCTGAACAAGCATCTGGTGCGCGAGCGCCAAATCGCCAGTTCAGCGGGTGCGGGCTACGATTCGACCGCCCGTGGCCCAAGCCAGTTTTTTATGGAAGCCACCCCGAGCGAGGGTAGATCAGTCGAGGAAATCGAATCTGCATTGCGGTTGGAGATCGCGCAACTGATAACGGGCGGCGTTAGCGAGGACGAGTTGAGGCGGGTCAAAACACAAGTTACTGCGGGCGAAGTGTACAAGCGCGACTCGCTGTTTTATCAGGCGATGCAGATCGGACAGTTGGAGAGCATCGGCCTGGGCCACAAGGCGATACCGGTGATGCTGGATAAACTGCAGCTGGTGACTGCAGAGCAAGTGCAGCAGGTCGCCAGGGAGTTTCTGCAGGACGACAATCTAACCGTGGCAGTGCTTGATCCACAACCGCTTTCAGGCAAGCCGAAACACAAGTCAGAAGGATCATCCCATGCTCATTAACAACCTGATTCAACAAGGAAACGGTATTTCCTTGCCTAACATCGACAGAAAGGGAGTAGCGGGGAGCCTCTTGAACTTTCTGCGGTTTAAGGTACTTGCTGTACTGATGTGTTTTACGGCTTCAGCCGCTTTCGCTACACCGCAGATCATGCACTGGAAGAGTGCCAGCGGAGCTCGGGTGTTGTTCGTTGAGAACCACGATATCCCGATGTTGGATGTGGCGGTGACCTTCCCGGCCGGAAGCAGTTATGACACAACGGAAAAGTCCGGTTTAGCCGGATTGACCCACCACATGCTGGATGCCGGGTCGGAGGGTTTGAGCGAGGACGAGATATCGCGTGGTATGGCGGACATTGGCGCTCAATTTGGCGGCGGCTTCGATCAGGACAAGTCCAGCGTATCAGTGCGCTCCTTGAGCAATCCTGAGGTGCTGGACAAGGCTCTGGACATCATGGCTAAGGTGCTGCAACACCCTGTATTCCCGGATGGTATATTGGAGCGCGAGAAAGCGCGTGCGATTGCTTCCCTGAAAGAAGCCGAGACCAAGCCCGAAAGTATTGCCGACAAGGCCTTTCAGAAAGCGGTTTATGGCGCACACCCCTACGCGCTGCCGGTATCGGGCGAGATCGCCAGTATGGAGAAAATCACCATACAGGATCTGAAAAACTTCTATCTTGAGCACTATAGCGCCGGTAATGCGGTGATAGCCATCATGGGTGATGTGTCGCGTGCCAAGGCCGAGGCGATCGCGCAGAAGCTTACCGCACAGTTGCCGGCCATGGCTGCCGGGCGGCTCCCGCTGCCCGATGTGGTATTGAAGATTCAGCCAACCGAGCAACGCATCAGCCATCCGGCCAGCCAGAGTCATATTCTGATCGGTGCGCCGGGCATGTCTCGCACGGACCCTGATTATTATCAGCTGTATGTGGGCAACTACATTCTCGGTGGCGGCGGCTTCGTGTCTCGCCTGATGAACGAGATACGCGAGAAGAGAGGTTTAGCCTACAACGTTTACAGTTACTTCGTTACGTTGAAGCAACCGGGTGTGTTCCAGATCGGCCTGCAAACCAAAAAAGAGCAGGCAGACGAGGCGTTGCAACTGGTGCGCAACACGCTGGCTCAGTTTATTGCCAAAGGCCCTACTGAAAAAGAATTGCTTGCGGCAAAGCAGAATATTGTTGGAGGGTTTCCGCTGCGTATCGACAGTAACCGCAAGATACTTGATTCCCTGACTATAATCGGTTTCTATGATCTGCCGCTGACTTACCTGGACGATTACACGAACAAGATAGAGCGAGTGAGTGTCGCGCAAATCCGTGATGCATTTGCGCGCCACATTGATCCACGGGCTATGGCATCGGTAATTGTCGGCGCACCCGAAAAGGCTGCGAAATAGCAATTAATAGGTTAGGGCTTTTCTGAAGATTCAGAGTTCGTCAATATGCAGGGAGCAGGGGAAAATTTCACCGTGCAGCATACCAGTGACTTGGTTGGCGTAGTTTGCCAACTTAGCCAGATGGCTATGCAAAGCCGTTTGACAGCTTGGTTGAATGGCTAGTGGTTTCATCGGTTGGGATGAAATGTGGATTAATAGAGATGCACTTGAATAAGGTCAGGATCATCGGCGGAGACATGCGCAGTCGGGTGATCAGCTTTCCTGATGCGGATGGCCTGCGCCCCACACCGGACCGCGTGCGCGAGACCCTGTTCAACTGGCTGGGGCAGACTTTGTATGGCAGGACATGCTTGGACTTGTTCGCCGGAAGCGGCGCGTTAGGCTTTGAAGCCGCTTCACGGGGGAGCGAACGTGTGGTGATGGTGGAAAAGAACCCCTCTGTTTGCCGGTCTTTGCAAGACAACCTGAAAAAATTCGTGTGTGCTAACGTGTCCGTGCATTGCCGGGATGGGCTAGAATTCATCACCCGTGATGCGCAGCGTTATGACGTGATCTTTTTGGATCCGCCGTTCGGGAGCGATTATTTGCCGGGGTTGCTGGAGAGAATGCCGCAACACCTGAATGAAAATGGTGTGCTGTATGTGGAATCCGGCGTGGCGATTGATGCCCCGCCTCCCTGGTTGGTCGTTAAATCGGGCAGGGCCGGGCAGGTGCATTTTCAACTTTTGAGATATCCAGCATGATCAGAGTGATTTATCCGGGCACTTTCGACCCCATCACCCGAGGCCATGAAGACGTGGTGCGGCGTGCCGCCGGGCTGTTTGGCGAGGTCATCGTGGCGGTGGCGGAAAGCCGTGAACATACCCTGTTCACGCTGGATGAACGGGTGGAGATGTCGCGCGAGGTCTTTGCGGATTTTACCAACGTGCGTGTGGAGGGCTTTAACGGCTTGCTGATGAATTTTGTCCGGAACCATGATGCACGCGTGGTGCTGCGGGGGCTGCGCGCGGTGTCTGATTTCGAATATGAGTTTCAACTGGCAGGCATGAACCGCAACCTGTATCCCGAAGTTGAGACCTTATTCCTGACACCGGCGGAAAAATATACTTTCATTTCCGCTACGATGGTGCGCGAAGTTGCTCGCTTTGGCGGGGATGTAAGCCAGTTCGTGTCGCCTTATGTGGTGGAAAAATTACGGAAAAAGAATTAAATTGCCCTGATTATTAGGGGAACAACCTGGAGAAGCAGCATGGCACTGATGATTACCGATGAATGTATCAACTGCGACGTTTGCGAGCCGGAGTGCCCGAACGATGCTATTTCGCAGGGTGATACCATCTATATGATCAATCCGAACAAGTGCACGCAATGTGTGGGGCACTATGACACACCTCAATGTGTGGAAGTATGCCCGGTAGATTGCATACCACTGGATCCAAGCTATGTGGAGAGCAAAGAGCAGTTGCAGGCCAAGTATGAAAAACTGATGGCGGCAAAAAAAGGCTGAATCACCACCTTAAGAACAAATGGCGCACCGCATGTGCGGTTATTTGGTTGATTCGTTTTTCCAGATTCCCTTGATAGGCTCTGCATCGGCGCTTGCCCCAATCGCGGGCAATTTGTAGAAGTCGAGCAGCGTGCGCAACACATTGTAGTGATTGATGCGCTGATCGCTTTGCCCTGCCTGTACCATCGGCCCCACCAGTATTGTCGCGATGCGATTGTCTGACTGGTAATGATCTTCATCCCAAGTGAGTATCAGCAGGCTGTTGTGTTTCATCGCCCAATCGACATACGGCGCGATGTTGGCTTTAAGCCAATCGTCCGCGTTCTCAAAACTACCGTCATGCATGTCGTTAATCTGGTTGGGGATGACAAAAGATACGGCAGGAAGTTTGGAAAAGTCCCGCGGGAAATCGGCAAAACGCTTGTTTATATTGGCGGGCAGCCTGGTACCCTGCCAGTTCACCACCGGATTGTGCTTGCGCACATAAGCTCCGGAAGCGCAGCTCTCATCACCCGTAGCAGGCAACGACTCGGCATAACTGGCGAAGCTCAATCCTGCATCCAGCAACGCCGTGGCAAGGTTATCTGATTTGAAGTTAAGCGGGCAGACATTGTTGGTGATGCCATGCGTGGCGCCGGAGAATAATGCCAGGTAATTGGGCTGGCTCGGATGAGTGATGCCGTAAGATTTGGTGAATAGCATGCCGCGCTTAGCCAGTGTATGGATGTAGGAGTCGCGATTGCCCTGATCCATGATCTGCTTGTAATTGCGATTTTCCTCGATGACCACCACTACATGGTCGGGGCGCGGCAACTGTTCGGCCTGTGCGGGAGGCACGAGGAACGGGGCGAGCAAGACGAGGAAGAGCAAGCGCATGTTCGGATTCATCCCAAAGATTATGATTGCGTACCTGCAGCGGAATGGTGTGTCATGCGGTTACTTCTCGGCATCCTCAAATTTCTTCTTCGATTCCTCAGCTTCCTTTTGCACGGCTTGATCCACAGCCTTGGCTTTTTCAAGCACTTCGCGCTGCGGCGCGGCGATCTTCGGTGCGGGGGATGAGCTGTCGCACGCAGTGAGCAACAGTATGGCGGTGAACAAGATGTACTTCATGTTTTCTCCCTGAATCGGGTTGCGAAGCCGGCAAAGTTGGCGATCACCAGATATGGCCGCATTGCCAAGCGCGGCACTCTATCACAAGTTGTCAGGCATGCAGTAGCGCGGCGCAAGACTACCCTATAGCAGATTATTTCTGGCAGTGCGGGCAATAGAAACTGGAGCGCTGACCCTGCCTGATCTGTTTGATTGGTGTGCCGCAGCGTTTGCACGGCTCGCCAGCCCTGCCATAAACCCAATAGGTCTGCTGGAAATATCCGGGCTGCCCGGCGCTGTTCACGAAGTCGCGCAGCGTGCTGCCGCCATGGGCGATAGCTTCGGACAGCGTGGCACGTATCTCTTCGACCAGTCTTGCGCAGCGCGGCAGGCTGAGTTTTCCGGCGGCAAATTGCGGCTTGACGCCGGCGTGGAACAGCGCCTCGTTGGCGTAGATGTTGCCCACACCGACCACGACATGGCTGTCCATGATACATTGCTTGATGCTGACCTTGCGCCCGCGTGTGACCTGATAGAGATGGCGCGCATCAAAATTTTTCTCAAGCGGCTCGGGGCCGAGTGCTGCGAGCAGCGGGTGGGTGTTGATATCGCCGACATGCCACAACACAGCGCCGAAGCGGCGCGGGTCGCGCAAGCGCATCAGCGTTCCGTTATTCAGCAGCAGATCGAAGTGGTCGTGTTTTTCTGCGGGAGTGTCCGCAGGCAGGATACGCAGGCTGCCAGACATGCCCAGATGCAGGATCAAAGTGCCGCTGCCGCAATCCATAAGCAAGTATTTGGCGCGTCGCTTCAGCGAGAGGATGATCTGTCCGCGTAGCAGCTTGGGTAGGTTCTTCGGAATCGGCCAGCGCAGACTGGCGTTGCGGATCACGACACTGGCGATGGTCAGGCCAGTGAGGTGTGCGGCAAGACCGTGCCGGGTGGTTTCTACCTCTGGAAGTTCAGGCACGCCGCCGTTTCCACCAGACATACCCCCCTGCACCCGCCAACAGCAGCGGCAGCACCAGCAGGAAACCGATGCTGATGACATAGAGCTGCGTTTTGCTGAGCACAAGGCTGCTGTCCTTGGCAGAGCGCGGTTGCAGTGTGATCAGGTGTTCTTCTCCGGTCAGCCAGTTCACCATGTTCACACCTAGATCCACGTTGCCGCCGTTGCCGGCGTAGGTATTGGAGAGGAAGGCGCCGTTGCCGACCACGACGATGCGCTGTTCCTTATCTTTAACCGTGCGTTGCAGCGCCATCGCGATGATGGCCGGGCCGGGGGTGTCGTGCTCTTTATCGAAGATCGGCTTTCCCTTCGGTGTCTTGCGGCTTATCCATCCGCGTGCGGCGACCTCTACCAATACGTGATGTTTCCAGTCCTGATTTTCGCTCCACAACAGCGGACGTGCAGAAGGGAAGGCGGTGATCAGGTTGAAATTGCGCGTGATCGCATGCGGCGGATAGGTGGCGCCCAGCGACCAGGTGGGGGGCGCGTTCATCCCAGCGGCGGCCGGATCGATCACGATACCTGGAGGCAGCAGTAGGTCGAGTTTTTCGGCGAGGCGTTCCAGCCCGTGCATCGGCTCGGCATCAACCAGCCAGAGCAGGTTGCCGCCGCGCTCGACATAGCGCAGCAACTTATCCACTTCGCCGCGCATCAGATCAAGCTGCGGCTGGGTGATCACCAATACGCTGACATTGTTGGGTACATCCTGTGCCAGCACCAGGTTCAGGCTGCTGAGACGGAAGCCATTCTTCTTCAATTTTGCACCGAACAGCGACCCCAGATCATGGTTGGCGATGCCGTCCAGTTTGCGTTCGCCGTGCCCATCCAGATACATCACAATTTGATTGCGGCTGTGCGACAGGCGCAACAGCGTGCTGGTGAAATTTTGTTCGTTGATCTGGGTGAGGTGTTCGCTGCGTCCGGCATATTCGACCACCATCTCGCCATTGAGCTGGATATTCGCCGCGCGGGCCTTCTCCGGTTCCTTGCCTGGATCGATAAATTCCAGGTTGATGTCGGACTTGTAACGCTGGTAGAGCGACATAAAGTCGAGAATGATATTGCGGATATCGCCGAGCCGCGCGTCCTGTTCGGTGGCGTACACGGTGATATTGACCGTCCCGCTCAATTGTCTGAGCACCTCTACGCTGGCGGGTTCCAGGCTATTGCTGGCATTGTGGGTCAGGTCGCGTTGCAGGTGATAACGCATGGCGAGATAGCCCAAACCGAACGCGGTTCCCAGCAGCAATATAACGAACAGCAGATTGCGCAGCGACGGGGAGTAAATGAATTTACGCAGCATGTTTCATCCGTAAATGCGGTTGTTGCCGATGCGGCGCATCGCCAGCAGCAGGAATGTTGCAATGAACAATACAAAGTATGCGACATCGCCGCTATCCAGTAGGCCGATGTTGAAATTCTGAAAGTGGTGGAGCGGCGAGATCAGGTGCAATGAGGAATCTTCTGTTGTCGCGGCGATGTCGGCAAGCCACAAACCGGTCAGTACAGCCAGGGCGCCGATGGCGGCTATGATTGGATGCGCGGTGAGTGATGAAACATACAACCCCACGGCAACATAGCTGGCAGTAAGCAGTAACAGGCCGAGCATATTGCCCAACAGCAGGCCGTGATCGAGATCCGTGCCGAGCGCCAGCGTATAGAGCATCAGCGGTACGCCACTCGTCAGAATGATTAGGAAAGCCAGCAGCCCGAAGAATTTCCCGAGCACGATATGATAGATCGACAGCGGAGATGAAAGCAGCAGTGCAAAGGATTGATTGCGCCGTTCCTCGGCGATCAGGCGCATCGTGAACATCGGCGAGAGCATCATCAACAGCAGCGCGACCATGTTGAATAGCGGAGCGGCTACGATGGTGGTTACGCCGGGCGCGTTGGCGAGTTGCGCCAATTGCGGTTGCAGATCCAGGAAGGTTTGCAGGGTGTTCAGGAAAAACCAGGTGAATATGAATTGCAGGATGGCCAGTATGAACCAGGTCGATGGCATGGCAAACAGGCTGCGTAGTTCGCGCAGTGCGAGCAACTGTATCATGGTGCTTCTCCTGCGGAAGATCGGGTGTCTGGCGGCGTAACGATTCCGGGGGAAGTTGCATCTGCTGCGGCCGGATTATCTTGTGCAGTGATCTTGACGTAGACGTCTTCCAGTGTGGCTTGCAGGGGCGTGAGCTGCTCAAGTTGCCAGCCATATTGCTGTGCAAGGCTGAGCAGCGAACTCTTGGGGTTGTCTTCGGGCTTGTGCAGCACACGGAACTGCGTGGCACCAAGCGGCTCTACATGGCTGATCCCGGCAATGCCTTCCAGGGTGCTCAAGGGCGGCGGGTTGCGCAGCTCGATGATAAAGCCGGATATGTTGCCATGCTGGCGCATATGTTCGCTGGTGTCGCCATAGATCAGCTTGCCCTGTTGCATGATCTCGATCCGATCGCAGACGCTTTCCACTTCGCTGAGCAAATGCGTGGAGAGAATGACGCTGTGGCTATCGCCCAACTCCCGGATCAGTGTCCGTATCTCGCGGATTTGAGCGGGATCAAGTCCGACGGTGGGTTCGTCCAGCACGATCACGGCGGGGCCATGGATGATGGCCTGAGCAACGCCGACCCGTTGCTGATAACCCTTGGACAGCGTGCCGATGAGTTTTTTGCCGACCATATCCAGGCCGCAGCGCTGCTTGGTTTGCGCCAGGGCGCCGGCAATTTCGGTTGACTTCATGCCGCGCAAGCGGGCAGCAAAGGTCAGGTATTCATTCACGCTGAGCTCGCGATACAGTGGCGGGGTTTCGGGCAAATAGCCCAGGTTTGCTTTCGCCAGCCTGGGCTGGCGCAGCAGGTTGATGCCGCAAATATCGATGTCGCCGCTGTTGGGAGACAGGCAGCCGGTCAGCATCTGCAGGGTGGTGGTTTTGCCCGCCCCGTTGTGTCCCAGCAGCCCCAGCACTTCGCCGCGCTTTAATTCCAGGGACACGGAATGAATGACCTGATGCTCGCCAAAGTGCCGGGTCAGGTTGTGTGCGGAAAGCGTTATGTCGGGAGTGGCAGTGGGCAAGGTGGCGTGTCTGTCGTGGTTGTGAATTCAGTTAAATATAACCTATTATGCGCGTCCACATCAAAAGCAGTAAGGTTTATGAAACAATTCAAATACATCATTTTCGGCAGCCTGTTGCTCAACGCTTGCGCGCAGGCGCCCAATCGGGAACCTGCCGGGGAGTATGCCGATGCGCATGAAATGCTGCATACAGAAGCACGGGTGCTTCCGAACATTGAATTAAGCGACGAACTGCTCTTTGAATTTCTGTTGACCGAGGTTGCCAGCCAGCGCGGGGATGTTGATCGCGCCGTTCAGGGTAGCTCGGATTTGGCCAATAAAACGCGCGACCCCCGTATTGCCATGCGTGCCGCGCAACTGGCGCTCCAGTCCGGCCGACTGGACAAGGCTATTCAGGCGCTCAAAATCTGGCGTGAAATCGAACCTGCTTCGCCATTGGCGATGCGCATGCTTTCTTCGGCATTGCTGCGCAGTGGCAAGCTGGTCGAGGCACGCCAAGAGTTTGAGAATGTGCTAAAGGCCTCCCCAGCCGATGCCGGCCAGAATTTCTATCAGATTTATCAAATGCTGGCTTCCTATCCGGATAGGGAGGCGGCTTTGAAGACGATGCTTGAACTTGCGCAAGCTTATCCGCGAGTGGCCGAAGCCCATTGGGCGATTGCGCAATTGGCGCAGGCATCCGGGGACGAAAAGCTTGCCCTGGAAGAAGCAGGGAAAGCGCGCAGCCTGCGGCCGGAATGGGATATGGCGGTATCGCTGGAGGCGTTTCTGTTGCAAAGGAGTGCGCCGCAGCAAGGGTTGGACGTGCTGCGCCGATACTTGTCGGAATATCCGGATGCGCATGAAATCCGCTTGCAGCATGCACGCGCTCTGCTTGAGCACAAACAGTACAAACAGGCACGCGAAGAGTTCCAGCGGTTGGCGGACGATAATCCGGAAAACCCCGATTCGGCGTTCGCGATCGCGCTGATTTCGTTGCAGATGAAAGATTATAAAGGTGCGGAAGATAATCTCAGGCAGGCGCTCAGCAAAGGCAAGAAGGACCAGGATACGGTGCGCTATTACCTCGGCCAGTTGAGTGAGGCGAAGAAAAATGACGAAGAGGCTATCGAACATTTTCGCCAGGTAAAGGGCGGGGAGTACCTGTTTCCCGCGCAGATACGCATTGCCTATTTGCTGAGCAAGCGCGGACAGCTTGCCGAAGCGCTACAGCATCTGCATCAGCTTAAGGCCACTGATGAACAGCAGCGCGTGCAACTGATATCGGTAGAGGCGCAATTTTTGCGCGAGGCGAACCGGCTGACGGATGCATATCAGGTGTTGCAGAATGGGCTGGTGAAGCATCCCGATCACCCCGATCTGCTTTATAGCGCTGCGATGATTGCGGACAGGCTGAACAAGCCGGATGTGTTCGAACAATTGATGCGCAAGCTGATCAAGATCCAGCCCGATCATGCCCATGCCTACAACGCATTGGGTTACGGCCTGATGGAGCGCAAGGTGCGGATTCCCGAGGCTGTGCAACTGGTGGAAAAGGCCTTGCAGCTCGCACCAGATGATCCCGCCATCATGGACAGCGTGGGCTGGGGCTACTTCCTCAGTGGCAAGTTGGACGAAAGCATCAAGATGCTGCGTCGCGCGTTTGCCGGCAACCCCGACCCCGAGATCGCAGCCCATCTGGGAGAGGTGCTGTGGATGCGTGGCGATAAAACCGAAGCCAGAAAAATCTGGCAGGACAGTCTGGAAGCCAATCCGGATAACGCCTATTTGCAGGCAGTGATCAAGAAATTCATGCCTTGAGGCTTATTTCCACACGTTTGCCCGCGTTGTTCATGGCCGTACTGTTGGGCGGCTGTAACTTGCTGCCCTCCAAACCGGAGTCAGCCGTGCGCCCTGCGCAGATAGAGACCGCACAGTTTGCAATGAACGGACGGGTCGCTGTCGATCATCAGGGTAAGCGTCATTCGGCCGGGCTGCGCTGGATACACCGGCCGCCTTCCGACGAGATATTGATATTGGCGCCGCTCGGTCAAACGGTTGCGCGTGTTTATCGCGATGACCACAAGGCGACGCTGGACGACAGCGGCGGTCACCACCAGGCGGATGACGCAGAAACACTGATGGAGCAGATGTTGGGCTGGCATTTGCCGTTGAGCGGTCTGCATCAATGGGTGCTGGGCTTGCCGGATGGCGGCGGTCCGGCGCAGATCGAGCGGGATGGCATGGGCAGGATCAGCTTATTGCGCCAGGCAGATTGGGAGGTGAGCTACCTGCGCTATGACGGCGACAGTCCCGACAGCCTGCCATCGCGCTTGCAGTTGAATCATGAAGATTTGCAGCTGCAATTGCTGATCGACGAGTGGGACTGGAATCCGCAATGAGAATAACGCAGCGGATAATCAAAACGCAGGCCAGACTATGAGTATCGTATAGAATGCATTGGCTTTGCCAAGGAGTGGTTGCCGCAACGATATTTATCAGGGTATGAATCGCACTATCAGGAAAATAATCTCTGGGGAGGGATTTAATGGTTGCCGGTACAAGCATCAAGCTGTCTGGGGTCTTCAGGTCATGCTGGGGAGCGATTCGCAAATCTGCCAAACTGGTATGGTGGCCGTTCAAGCTGATAGGCATGCTGCTCGCATTCGTTTTTGGCAAACTACACTGGCAGCGTCCGATCTGGCTTGAGCTGCTCTCCACTGCAAATTCCAAAGCGTTTGACTGGATAAAACACAATCCCCGTCGTGCTACAAAATTTGGCTTGATCACACTGGGTCTGCTGGTTGCTGGCGGCGGCGCATGGTATGGCTACAACCTGATTCCTAAACCGGAATTGATCACCCTTACGGTAACCGACCCCCCGCGTACACAACAGGAAGAGGATAACGCCAAACCGCAGCCGCTGATCCTGAGTTTCTCGGCCTCCGCCGCCCCGCTGGACAAGGTCGGAAAGGAAGTGGACGGACTGCGCATGAAACCGGCCATGGCCGGGCGCTGGTACTGGCGCAACGACAGCACGCTCGTCTTCGATCCCGCCACCGACTGGCCGGTGGGCGAAGAGTTCGATGTAAGCTTGGACAGGAAGCTGCTGGCGGATTCGGTGCGGCTGGACGAATATTCGTTCGACTTCAGCACTGCGCCATTCGAAATGGAGGTTCGTTCCGCGGAGTTCTTCCAGGATCCGACCGATCCCAACCTGCGGAAAGTCATCGCCGAGATCGGCTTCAGCCATCCCGTCGATCCTGAAACATTCGAGAAGAGCATCACTCTGCGCATGAAAGGGCAGAGCGAAGGCTTGCTGGGCATAGGCGGGCAGACCTCGCCATTCACCGTGAGCTATGGCAAGAAGAAAATGTCCGCGTTCATTCATTCTTCTCCGCTCGCCATTCCCCAGAAAGACAGCCATCTCGAAGTGAAGGTAGATTCAGGTGTGCTGGCACAGGCGGGCGGGCGCGGAGCGAAGGAAAAACTGGAGAAGCAGGTAGCCATCCCCGGCCTGTTCAGCCTAGGCATCAATTCGGCCCGCATGACATTGGTGAACAACGAACGCTACGAGCCTGAGCAAGTGCTGGTGCTTGAAACTTCCGCCACCGTGAAAGAGGGCGACATGAACCGCCGCATTGAAGCTTGGGTGCTGCCGGTCCATCACCCGGATACGCCGGAAGAGAAACGCAAGCAACCGCACTATTGGAACGATGTAAAACAGATTGGCGAACAATTACTCCAGCAATCCGGAAAGCTCGCGCTCAAGCCGATCCCGGCGGAGCTGGAGCACACCACGATCCACAGCTACAAGTTCGACGCCGATGCGGGACGCTTCATCTATGTGCGCGCCCCCAAGGGTCTCAAGTCATTTGGCGGCTACGAGATGGGCAAGACCTTTGACGCCATCATCCGCATCAGCGATTTTCCCAAGGAGGTGCGCATCCTCCATTCCGGCTCGTTGCTGCCGCTCTCCGGCGAGAACAAGGTACCGGTACTGGCGCGCGACGTGGAATACCTGCAATACGAAATTGGCCGCCTGGTGCCGGGGCAGATCCAGCACCTGGTCAGCCAGACCTATGGCGAGTTCGGCAAACCCAGCTTTACCAATAGCTGGAACTTCAATTTCGACAACCTCACCGAACGCCTCACCTTTGTCGACAACCTGCCGAAGCTTGCTCCGGGCAAGGCGCAATATGCCGCGCTCGATCTCGGCAAGTACCTCAGGAGCGGCGGCGAAAGCAAGCGCGGCCTGTTCATGGTCAAGGTGAATGCCTACGACCCGGTTCGCAAGTATGCATTGGGCCAGCCGGATACGCGCCTGATCGTGCTTACCGACCTCGGCCTGCTGGCGAATCGGGCGGTGGACGGCAGCCAGGATGTGTTCGTCCAGTCCATTCATAATGGCGCGCCGGTGGGCGGCGCCACCGTGCAGGTGATCGGCAAGAACGGCCTGCCGGTGCTCACCCAGACGAGCGATGAGGACGGCCACGTGCGTTTCCCTTCGCTGAAGGATTTCACCCGCGAGCAGACGCCGGTGCTGTATCTGGTCAGCAAGGGGAGCGACATGTCCTTCCTGCCCTATGACCGTAGCGACCGCGTGCTCGACCTCTCGCGTTTCGATGTTGGCGGCGTGTCCAACAGCGTGCAGGCCGACAAGCTGCAGGGCTACCTGTTCTCCGATCGCGGCATCTACCGGCCCGGCGACGAGTTCAAAATCGGCATGATCGTGCGCGCGGCAGACTGGAGCACCCGGCTTAGCGGCATCCCGCTCGAGGTGGTGATCAGCGATGCGCGCGGCCTCACCGTCAAGCGCGAACGCGTCAAGCTGGCGGAGTCCGGCTTCATCGAGACTGCCTACACCACGCAGGAGACTTCTCCCACCGGTACGTGGAACGTGAACCTGTACATCGTCAAGGATGACCGCGCGACCGGGCTGATCGGTTCGGCTTCGGTCAAGGTGCAGGAGTTCCAGCCCGACCGCATGAAGATCAGCGCCAATTTCACCGCAGAAACGGGGGAAGGCTGGGTGTCGCCGGAAAACCTCAAGGCGCGCGTCACGCTGCAGAATCTGTTCGGCACACCGGCGGCCAATCGCAAGGTGCGCGCCTCAATGACACTCTATCCCTCGTATCCTTCGTTCCCCTCCTACCGGGATTTCAGTTTCTACGATCCGCAGCGCGCGAAACAGGGTTTCGACGACCGGCTGGCCGACGCACAGACTGGCGACAACGGCGAAGCTGAATTCGACCTGCGCCTGCAACGTTTCACCCGCGCCACTTACCGCGTGCTGTTCCACGCACAGGGCTACGAGGCCGAAGGCGGACGCAGCGTCTCCACCGAACGCGCGGTGCTGGTCTCCAGCATGCCTTACCTGGTCGGCTTCAAGGCCGATGGCGAGCTTCGCTACGTCAACAAGGATGCCGAGCGTGCGGTGCAACTGATCGCCATCGACCCCGCGGCGAAAAAGACCAAGGTGGACGGTTTGAAACTGGTGCACATCGCACGCAAGTATGTGTCGGTGCTGACCAAGCAGGATTCCGGCGTCTACAAGTACGAATCCAAGATGAAGGAAACCGTGCTCTCGGAGAAACCCTTTGCCATCGCCGCGAAAGGCACCAGCCTCGCGCTGCCGACCGGCGAGCCGGGCGATTACGCGATGGTCATCCGCGATGCCGGCGGGCAAGACCTCAACCGCGTTGAATACTCGGTGGCCGGGCACGCCAACCTCACCCGCTCGCTGGAGCGCAATGCCGAATTGCAGATCAAGCTCGCCAGCACCGACGTTGCACAGGGGCAGGATATCGAACTGGAGATCCGTGCACCCTACACCGGCAGTGGCCTGATCACCATTGAGCGCGACAAGGTCTATGCATGGAAATGGTTCCGTGCCGGTGCCACCAACACCGTGCAGCACATCCGCGTGCCCGCCGGGCTGGAAGGCAACGGTTACGTGACGGTCAGCTTTGTGCGCGACATCAACTCGCCCGAGATCTTCATGAGCCCGCTGTCCTACGGCGTGGCGCCCTTCTCGGTGAGCCTGGAGCGGCGCAAGCACAAGATCGGCATCAACGCGCCCGACCTTGTCAAACCCGGCGAAGTGCTGCACATGAAAGTGCATACCGACAAACCCTCGCGCCTGGTGCTGTTCGCAGTGGACGAAGGCATCCTGCAGGTGGCGCAGTACAAGACACCCGACCCGCTTGGCCATTTCTTCCAGAAGCGAGCGCTGGAAACGCGCACCTCGCAGATTCTCGACCTGATCCTGCCCGAGTTCAAGCTGCTGATGGAATCCGCCGCGCCTGGCGGCGACGACGAAGCCATGCTGGGCAAGAACCTCAACCCTTTCAAGCGCAAGCGCGACAAGCCGGTGGCCTTCTGGTCCGGCATCGTCGATGCCGGACCTAAGGAAAAGGACATCGCCTACACCGTGCCCGATTACTTCAACGGCACGCTGCGCATCATGGCCGTGGCAGTCTCGGCGGATGCCATCGGCGTGCTGGAACAGAAGACGCTGGTGCGCGGCGACTTCGTGCTGTCGCCCAACGTGCCGACGCAGGTCGCGCCGGGCGATGAGTTCGACGTCAGCCTCGGCGTGGCGAACAACCTGCCCGATTCGGGCAAGGGCGCGCCGGTGCAGGTCGAGCTCAAGGCCTCGCCGCACCTGGCCGTGATCGGTGCGGCATCGCAGGAACTCAAGATCGACGCGCTGCGTGAAGGCGTGGCTCGCTTCCGCCTGCGCGCGACCGACCGCCTCGGCTCGGGCATGCTGAATTTCACCGCCAGCCACAAGGGCAAGCGCGCGAAATTCAGCGCCAGCACCAGCGTGCGGCCCGCCGTGCCCTACCAGGTCAGCCTCGCCTTCGGCACCGTCAAGAACGGCGCACTCGAGCAGCCGGTGACACGCGACATGCACGACGAATTCAGCACGCGCAACGCCGGCATCTCCACTTTGCCGCTGATCATGGGGCAGGGACTCACGGCTTTCCTCGCCAACAACCCCTACGGCTGCACCGAGCAACTGGTGAGCCAGGCCATGCCCGCGATAATCCTGCAATCGCGCCCCGAGTTCGGCATCGCGCGCAACGTCACCGAAGAGACGCTGGGCCGCATCATCTCCATGCTGCGCAGCCGCCAGAACCAGGAAGGCGGCTTCGGCCTGTGGGCGGCCAACCACCATGTGGAACCGTGGACCTCCGTCTATGCGGTGCAATTCCTGCTCGAAGCGCGCGACCGCGGCCACGCCGTGCCGAGGGATATGCTCGATTCGGCCAACAGCTGGCTGCGGCAACTGGCAGCGGGCGAGAGCGACTCGCTTGCCGAAGAGCGCGCCCGCGCCTATGGCATCTACTTGCTGGCGCGGCAGGGCATGGTGGTCAGCCTCTACACCACCACGCTGCAAAAGCGGCTCGAAGAACAGCATGCCAAGCATTGGCGCGGCGACATCGTCGCGGCTTACCTGGCGGCGGCCTATCAGCTGATGCGCCAGGAGCGCCTTGCCACTGACCTGATCCGCGGCGTCAAACCTAACCACCAGACGGTGATGTGGCAGGACTATTACGACGACCTCAGCCACAATGCCGAACTGGTCTACCTGCTGGCGCGCCACTTCCCGGACGAACTCAAGCGGATCGATGCCGATGCGATGGAATACATCGCCAAGCCGATCCGCGAAAACCGCTATAACACCCTTTCCTCGGCCTACACGCTGCTGGCGCTCGACGCCTACGCCACCGCCACCGGCAAGGAAGCGACCGGCAAATTTGGCATCGCAGAGATACTGGCGAACGGAAGCCAGAAAGCACTCAAGCTGCCGGAAGGCGTGATGCCCAAGGTCGATTTCTCGCGCGATGCGAAGAAGCTCAAGTTCAGCTCCGGCAGCGACTACCTCGCCTACACCGTGCTCAACCAGTCCGGCTTCGACCGCAAGCTGCCGGACAAAGAGATTAAGCAGGAGATCGAAGTGTTCCGCGAATACCAGGATGCCAACGGCAAGCCGGTGACCAGCGTCAAGCTCGGTGATGAAGTCGAAGTCCACCTGAGCATCCGCGCCCTCGGCAAATATAGCCTGCAGAATGTCGCGATCGTTGACCTGCTTCCCGGTGGCTTCGAGATCGTGCCCGAATCGCGCGCCACCGAGCCGACCGCAATGGCCAACTACAACCCTAATGAAGGAGAAGATGGCGGCGACGGAGAAGAAGGCGATGGAGAAGAAGGCGATGGAGAAGAAGGCGATGGAGCAGAGAGCCGCTCAAGCGAAGCGCAATGGCAGCCGCCGATCGGCACCCCCAACTCCACCTGGCACCCCACCTACGCCGACGTGCGCGAAGACCGCATCGTGCTTTACGGCACGGTGGATAACAGCGCGCAACGCTTCGTCTACCGCATCAAGGCGACCAACGCGGGCGATTATGCCGTGCCGCCGACCTTTGCCGAGGGCATGTATAACCGCGGCGTGGTGGCTCGTGCACTGGGTGGGAAGATCAAGGTGGAGGGGATAATGATGAAACATGGAACAGAATAATTGGATGGCATCTAGTTTCTCTGGCGGTCAGCGATGCTGACTGTACTATTGATGTATAGGCGGACCCGCATAATTAACAGTTAGGCACAGGAGTAATCTTTGGTTATATCGGAAAAATTATGCTGGGTCGTGCTCACTAGAATTAGAGGTAATCAAACTATCTTTAAATAAAGGGGAAGCAAATAGCCATACCATAGAAAATGCAATCCCTTTATATACTCTCGAAAAAGAGTTGGTGCTTCGTTACAAAAAATCAGAAATAGAAGACAGTTTATACTTCCTAGAAAAACGGGGATATCTAAACAAACATGGTTATGCAAATTTCACATTAGTTGCCTATGAATTGTCTCCATAAGCAATTCACGCGTTAGAGAAGGGTGAATTCACAAAAGAAGAACAAGAAGAATTTAAAAAAGCACTATTTGATGTCAAACAACCAGGATGGTTAGGAATGAAATTTAATCTTGGTGAGCTAGTTCGTAGATCAAAGAAAAAATTGGGTGGTTAATAACTTGGTGCAATAAGGGGTCAGCTGACTCCTTTAACTGCGAAAACTAATAGAGGTTTCATTATGTTTATGATCGAATACAAGGAACTCAGCTGGCGGTACTGGTTTGTGACTGCGTGCCTGCTTACCGCCGGTGTTGCGGGGTACAAAATTGGATTCTTTCTGGCCGTAGGTCTCACCGTATTCCAGTTAATACACTTCACGATACGTGAGCAGAGCATTACTTCTTTTCCAGTTCAGGTCAGATTTTGGTATTTAATTCTTCTTCTTGTTGCACTCCCGGAACCACTACAGATTGTGTACTGGGTGCCTACTGTGGGAACGTGGGCACAACTGATATTTGGCTACTGCACGATGGCGCGCTGTGTATCGCTCTTTCCGTGGAATCGTAAAGAACGATTTTCTGTCGGCTTGTTGAAGAAAACATTCTTTTCTCGTCCTGTGCGTGGCAACATATTGCAGGGGCAACCTCCCCTAAGGCAAGCGGAGCATCATGCATAACCAGCGAATAGGGCCAGCTTCACATTTCTCTACTGCGCAACACTGACCGTCACATCGCGCGAATCCGATCTTCCCGCATCATCTACTGCACGCAACTCATAATGCCCCGGGTTGGCGGGCTGCCAGGGCAGGGCCTGCCCGCGCGGGGCCTTGCCGAGATATTGCTCTCCCGCGAACCAGTACACTTCGTGCGCGCTGGCATCCACGGTGGCTTGTAGCTGGAGGGTCTGTTCGTCTGCCTTGGAGAGGCGCAGGGTGTAAGTGACACCGCGCAGCGGCGAAGTGATCTGCGGCGGTGGGCCGCTGTCCGATGCGTTGGTGCAGCGCGGCGAATGCGCGGGCGGCGCGCGGCGCGGCAGCCCGGCCTGGCGGAAGATGGCGAGCATGTCGGAGGGCCAGTATTCGTATACTTCGCTGCGGGTGCGCCCCGGTTTGTAAGGCGGGCAGGCGATCAGGCCGGTGGCGTTGTCGATCACCAGTTTGCGGTGCAGGGTGCTGACGCGGATCGGCGATTTGCCGGGGATGAACCAGGTCTCCGCGCGTTGCGGGCAATCGGTGTTGGGCAGGTCGCCGGAGGCAGAACAGACTTCGACACGGGTGATGTCCGGCGGCGGTGTCAGCAAGGTGTGCAATCCCGGTTGCACGGTGCTGATCGAGTCGACCAGTTCGAAGAACAGCGGTGCAGCCATCTGGATGCCGACCAGCGCGGGGTTGGGGGTGTTGTCGAAATTGCCGAGCCACACCGCGAGTGCATAGGGGCCGAAGATGCCGACTGTCCACGCATCGCGGAAGCCGCTGGAAGTGCCGGTCTTCCAGTGGATCGGCAGGCTGGCCGGGATGCCGCTGCTGGCGGCCATGTCCGGGCGCGGGTTCTGCCCCAGCATATCGAGCACCAGGAATGCGGCTTGCTGCGAAATGAGCCTGTCCCCTGCGGCGGGCTTTTCTGTAGAGATTTTTTCTGGGGCGAGGGTGCGCAGCGGTTTGAGTTCGCCGCCATTGGCGAGCATCGCATACATGCGCACCAGTTCTTCCATGGTGACTTCGCTGCCGCCAAGCATCAGCGCCAGTCCGTAATGTTGTTCCGGCGCGAGCTGGCTGATGCGCGCCGCGCGCAGGAAATCGTACAAGCCGGGTTTGTCGAGCCCGGCGGCCAGCGCAACGGCGGGCAGGTTGCGGCTGCGGTTCAACGCTTCGGTTGCGGTAAGCGGTCCGATGAATCGGCTGTCGAAATTTTCCGGGGTGTAGGCGCCGAAGGATTGGGTGCCGTCCTTGAGCACGGTGAGCGGGTGGATCAGGCCCTGGTCGATCGCCAGCGCGTAAATGAAGGGCTTGAGCGTGGAGCCCGGCGAGCGCTTGGCGGTGAGGGCATTCACCTGGCCGGCGATGGCGTCGCTGAAAAAATCGGCCGAGCCGACTGCCGCCTTCACGCCCATGTCGCGCGTGTCTACCAGCAGGGCCGCCGCGTTCGTTACGCCGACGCGTTTTTGCCGCTCGACATAAGCGCGCACATGCCGCTCAAGCAGACGCTGCATGCGCAGATCGAGCGTGGTGACGAGTTCTTTTTCCGGGCGATGCTCCGCAAGCAGTGCGGTTACCAGATGCGGGGCCTGGAACGGCAGCGCAGACTTGTCCCGCATCTGGGGCGGCAGGTGCAACAGGGCGGCATCGCGCCGAGCTTCGGGGTGGCGTTCGCACCATAGCTCGAACAACCGGTCGCGCGCCTCATTCCAACTCCACTTCATCGGTGGCGCTGCGTTGATATCATCACTCGCTCCTTGCCGTGTTGTTTGCGCGGTCTTCGTCGTTCGCGCTTCATCGCCTTGTTTCATCTTCGAATTGGAGTTGGAATAAGTTGTTTCAAATTTTGGCGGGGCGCGGCGCACCGGATTCTGCGGGATCACGGCGAGGGTCAAGGCTTCCACAAGCGTGAGCTGGTCGGCACGTTTGCCGAAATAGACCAGGCTGGCCGCTGCGACGCCTTCCACGTTGCCGCCGTAGGGCGAAAGGTTCACATAGGCATCGAGGATATCGTCCTTGGTGTACAGAAGCTCAAGCTGGATGGCGCGCAGGATCTGTCCCAGCTTGCCGGGAACGGTGCGTGTGTCCAGCCGGTACAGGCGGCGAGCAACCTGCATGGTGATGGTGGAGCCACCCATGCGGCGTTGTCCTGTGGCGGTGGAGAATGCAGCGCGGGCCAGCGACCACGGATTGAATCCCGGATGCCAGCGAAACCAGCGGTCTTCGTAAAGGGAAACAGACTCGGAGAATTCCGGGCTGACACGGTTTAACGGGAGCAGCAGACGGTATTGTTCGTCGCTCGCGAGTGTAAGGCGCAACAAGTGTTGCTGATTATCGTAGACGGCTACCGACGAGGGGATGTGTGCCAGGATCGGAGTCATGGGCAATATCCTGGGGAGAGCGATAAAGGCGGCGGCAATGGCGGCCAGGGTCAGCAGCGAGAATTTCAGCGTTCTGGTGGCGGTGAGTTTGTCCATGGGGCGGCAGGTCTGCGGTTGCCGGATTCTACCTTGAGTGCTCATTCTACAAGGGGTATGCAGAGGAACTGTTTTATAATTCGTTCCTGCCATGAAAGCCGCTTGATGAAACTCTCCTGCCCCGCTCCAGCCAAGCTGAACCTGTTCCTGCATGTTGTTGGGCGCAGGGCGGACGGTTACCACCTGCTGCAGACGCTATTCCGTTTCATTGATTTGCACGACACGTTGCATTTCACCCTGCGCGAGGACGGCGTGGTGCGGCGTGTGAATGTGGTCGAGGGTGTGGCGGAAGACCAGGATTTGTGTGTGCGCGCGGCGCGGTTGCTGCAGGTCGAGACGGGCTGCAGGCTGGGTGCGGAGATTGAGGTGGAAAAGCGCATTCCGATGGGCGGCGGCCTGGGTGGCGGCAGCTCGGATGCGGCCACCACGCTGATCGCCCTGAATCGAATGTGGTCGCTGGGTCTGTCGCGCGCACGTTTGATGCAACTCGGCCTGAAATTGGGCGCGGATGTGCCGGTGTTCGTGTTCGGCGAAAACGCCTTTGCCGAGGGGGTGGGCGAGGAGCTGCAGGCCTTTCCTGTGCCTGAGGCGTGGTATGTGGTGCTGTTCCCGCCAGTACAGGTGCCGACAGAGCGGATTTTCGCGCATCCGGAATTGACACGGGATGCGGTTTCCATCACAATGCGCGCCCTTTTGAAGGGGCAATCGGAGCGACCGCTTCGCAACGATCTGCAGAAAGTGGTGTGCGATCTCTACCCGGAGGTGGAGCGCTACATCGTAAGCCTGGAAAAATTTAGCAAGGCGATGATGACCGGGTCTGGAGCCTGCGTGTTTGCCGGGTTTCCCGGCCGCAGTCAGGCCGAAGCCGTATTGCAGCAATTGCCCCAAGGGATGCGCGGTGTCGTTGCGCAAGGTTTAGCAAAGCATCCGTTGCATGATTGGATGCTCGATTAGTAGTCATTGGGGAGTCGCCAAGTGGTAAGGCACCGGATTTTGATTCCGGCATTCGTAGGTTCGATCCCTACCTCCCCAGCCAAAACAAGGTTTCAGCGCAGTTTGTGTGATTGAAGTGCATGGCCGGGCCGTAATACGCAGCTTGGGCTTTTATTCGATTATGTGAGGGGTTGCACGTGTCCTACGACAGCTTGATGGTGTTCACCGGCAATGCCAATCCTAAGCTCGCTGAAGCGGTCGTGCGGCATTTGAATATCCATCTCGGTCGCGCCAAGGTCGGGCGTTTTTCCGACGGCGAGGTGATGGTCGAATTGCTGGAGAATGTGCGCGGCCGGGATGTGTTTGTGCTGCAATCGACATGTGCTCCGACCAATGACAACCTGATGGAAGTGCTGGTCATGGTGGATGCGCTCAAGCGTGCCTCCGCCGGACGCATTACCGCCGCGATGCCGTATTTCGGCTACGCGCGCCAGGACCGCCGTCCGCGCTCGGCGCGTGTCGCGATCACGGCGAAATTGGTTGCGGACATGCTGAGCAGCGCCGGTGTGGACAGGTTGTTGACGATGGATCTGCACTCCGACCAGATTCAGGGTTTTTTTGATATTCCGGTGGACAACATTTACGCCAGCCCGATTTTGTTGTCCGATGTGTGGAAGCACAATTACCCGAACCTGATCGTGGTATCGCCGGACGTCGGCGGCGTGGTACGTGCCCGTGCATTGGCCAAGGAGCTGGATGCGGACCTGGCGATCATCGACAAGCGCCGCCCCAAACCGAACGTGGCCAAGGTGATGAATATTATCGGCGAAGTGGCGGGACGTACCTGCCTGATCATGGATGACATGGTGGATACCGCTAACACGTTGTGCGAAGCCGCCAACGCGTTAAAGGAAAAAGGCGCGGCGCGGGTGTTGGCATATTGTACCCACCCGGTGTTGTCCGGTCCGGCGATCGAGCGCATCGAGAATTCCGCGATGGATGAGTTGGTGGTCACCGACACCATTCCGCTGGGCGAGGCGGCTCGCAAGAGCAAGCGCATCCGCCAGTTGAGCACTGCGGAGTTGCTGGCGGAAACGATACGCCGGATCAACAATGAAGAATCAGTGAGCTCGCTGTTCACTGAGTAAAGTTTGCGGGGTAGGTGCACACCCTGCGCAAAGTTTGATGCATGGCGACAGAAACCACACAATAGATTTATGTCGTTATGTATAGCGGTAGCCATGTTGGCTACTGCAATATAAGAGTCGTCTGGTCGCGGACGATTCAGTTTAGGAGAAGTGAAATGGCAATCGAAATCAATGCAACAATCCGCAAGGCGCAAGGTACGGGTGCGAGCCGCCGTCTGCGTAACACCGGCCGCGTGCCAGGTGTTGTGTATGGCTCGGGTAGCGTGAACATGATCGAACTGGATCACAACGAGATATATCACAAGCTGCGTGCTGAAGCATTCCACGCATCGATACTGTCGCTGAATCTGGAAGGCAAAAAGGAATCCGTGCTGCTGCGCGATTTTGTGATGCATCCGTTCCGCCAGCAAGTCCAGCACATCGATTTCCAGCGCGTGGACGCGAAGAAAAAAATGCACATCAAGGTTCCGCTGCACTTCATCAATGCGGACATCGCACCGGGCGTCAAGGACGGCGGCGGCAAGATCAGCCACGTGATGAACGATCTGGATATCACTTGCTTGCCAGCGGATCTGCCGACCTTTATCGAAGTGGATCTGGCGCATCTGGCACTTGGACATTCCGTACACGTGTCCGATTTGAAGTTGCCCAAGGGCGTGGAAGTGGCGGCACACGGCTCGCACACCTCCGAAGCGGTGGTCGCTACCGTGCAAGTGCCGCGCGGCATGATAGAAGCGGAAGTGGCTGCCGAGGCTGAGGCCGCAGCAGCAGCTTCAGCGGCATCGGCCCCAGCTCCTGCGGCAGGCGCTGCCAAAACAGCAGGGGCTGCCCCTGCTGCTCCAGCCAAAGCAGCTCCGGCAGCCAAGGAAGGCAAGAAGTAATCAAGGAATCATCCCGCTAAAACCCGCCTTGCCGAAAGCAATGGCGGGTTTTTTTATCCAGGCACCACATGCCCCGATTCTATGTCTGCGATACGTTTGATAATTGGCCTGGGCAACCCCGGGCGCGAATACGAAACCACCCGGCATAATGCCGGCTTCTGGTGGGTGGATGAACTCGCGCGCCTGAACAAGCTGGACTTCAAGAGCGAGAGTAAATTTCACGGCCTGACCGCGCGCGGCCATCTGCATGGCCATGAAATGTTGCTGCTAAAACCGCAAACCTTCATGAACCACAGCGGCCGTTCCGTCGGTGCGCTGGCGCAGTTCTACAAAATTTCCCCGGCAGAAATGCTGGTGGTGCATGACGAACTTGACCTGCCTCCGGGTGTCGCGCGTCTGAAAACGGGTGGCGGACACGGCGGGCACAACGGCCTGAAGGATATCATCGCGCATCTCGGCAGCAGGGACTTCTGGCGGCTGCGCATCGGCATCGGCCATCCCGGTGAAAGTTCAGACGTGGCCAGCTACGTGTTGAATGACCCGCGCCGCGAAGATCGTGAGCTGATAGTCGATGCAATGGAAAAGGCGCAAAGCGTCGCGCATCTGATCATCGAAGGCAAGACTGAAGCCGCGATGCTGAAGCTGCATAGCGCGTAAAACCAACGGCGGTGACGTGGCAATACGTTGTCCCTTCAAGTGCTTCTTGATAGTGTTGCCTCCGCCCGGCAATTGAATTTGCCAAGGGGGATTGCCATTATATTCAACTTGAGAAGTTTTCTGCCTGGGCACAGAATGCCGCTATGTAAGACGACATTTCAGCCAGACAATATAATTTTTGTACTGCACTCATAAATGCGGGAGCAAGAATGAAGCAAACAGAGCAAACCCTTCTCGAGCAGATGCGGATCACCGAGCTTGAGGTGGAGAATCGTAAAACCTTGCTCTCGTTTTCCGGTGCGGATGCCCAGTTGCTTCTGTCATGCATGCCGACTATTCAGGAGAACATTGATACCATTGTGACAGAGTTCTACCGGATGCAAACCAGCATACCGGAAATTGCGCTCTTGATTGGTGATTCAGATACGTTGGCACGACTTCGAAGTGCACAGCGCAGGTATATACTCGACTTGTTTAGTGGTTTGTACGACCTCGAGTACGTGAACAATCGCCTGCGCATCGGCCTCGTGCATAAACGCATCGGTGTGGAGCCAAAACTCTATCTTTCCGCCATCCTTACACTCAAAGAGTTGTTGCATCGAGCAATAGCAGATAAAAGTCCAGAAGATGCAAATCGCAAGGCAATATTTATGGCTGTGGATAAGCTGCTCATGTTTGATGTGACGCTGGTTTTTGAAACGTACATTCGAAGTATGGTTGCCGAGATCGAAACGGCCAAAGACAAATCAGAACAATATGCGCGCAGTATGGAAGAGAAGGTTAAGGAGCGGACTCGCCAACTTGAAGAGATATCTCGCATGGATGCCTTGACGGGATTGCTAAATGTTCGCCACCTCCAGGAGATCGTTACCACAGCGTTACGAGTCGCGCAGAGGCGTTCTGAGCCGGTTTCGATGATTTTTATCGACATCAATGACTTTAAGCAGATTAACGATATTCATGGCCATCAGCGCGGTGATGAGATTCTCCGTATCGTCGGGAAGGTCATAAAGGATACGGCTCGGGTGGAAGACAGTTGTATTCGCTATGGTGGTGATGAATTTTGCATTCTTCTGAATAATTGTAGCGAGAACCAGGCGAGGGAGCTGTTTGTTGGCCGTCTCATGCAACAGATTAAGGAAAAGTTAGACGATGTGACGATAAGCATAGGCATTGCGCAAACTGGTCCTAATGAATATATGGATGCCAGCGCGCTCATACGTTTGGCGGATGAAAGAATGTATATCACAAAGCAGGCGCATAAGAATGCGGGGCACGATAAAATCACCACATTGAATAGCTGAATCTGAACTGACAGTCACTTCGATCAAATCGGGTAACTGTCCGATGAAGTCGCGACTACTACACCTAAAACGATGCTCAACCTCGCCCTCTTGGCTGCTGGATGCTGAGTGATGAAGCCACAAAGTGACGGTTAGCCTCACGTTTAAGGCCTGCTTTTCGAAATACCCGTCAAATGCAATGTGCCGTTAGTTGAGACCCTCAATTTTCAATAGCCCTCGCTGATCTTATTGCGATGCGGCGATAACACTGGCATCACCCATTTGCCAGGCCTCCCTCCCTGGGAATGATACAATCCGCGCCTTTTTAGAATCCAGCAAAAGTTAAGGAATTTCCATGAGCCTCAAATGCGGTATCGTCGGCCTGCCCAATGTGGGCAAGTCCACCCTGTTCAATGCGCTGACCAAGGCGGGCATCGCGGCGGAAAATTATCCGTTCTGCACCATCGAGCCCAACGTCGGCATCGTCGAGGTGCCCGATCCGCGCATGGCCGAGCTGGCCAGGATCGTCAAGCCGCAGCGCATCCAGCCCGCCATCGTCGAGTTCGTCGATATTGCGGGCCTGGTGGCGGGTGCCTCCAAGGGCGAAGGGCTGGGCAACCAGTTCCTCGCCAACATCCGCGAGACCGATGCCATCGTCAATGTGGTGCGCTGTTTCGATGATGAGAACGTGGTGCATGTGGCCGGACGCGTCGATCCGATCTCCGACATTGAGGTGATCCTCACCGAGCTGGCGCTGGCCGATCTCGCCGTGGTGGAGCGCACCATCCAGCGTGATGGCAAGAAAGCAAAATCCGGCGACAAGGATGCGATCAAGCTGATCGCCGTGCTGGAAAAATTGTTGCCGCACCTGAACGAGGGAAAACCCGCGCGCACATTCAAATTGAGCGATGACGACAAGCATCTGATCAAGCCGCTATGCCTGCTCACCGTCAAACCGGCGATGTATGTGGGTAATGTGCTGGAGGATGGATTCGAGAACAATCCGCATCTGGATAAGCTGCGCGAACATGCGGCGAAGGAGGGCGCGCCGGTTGTGGCATTGTGCGCAAAGATCGAGGCGGAGCTGGCCGATCTCGACGATGCCGACAAGAAGGAATTCCTCGCTGATCTCGGCCTGGATGAGCCCGGGCTGAACCGCCTGATCCGCACCGGATATGACTTGCTTGGCTTGCAAACCTACTTCACCGCCGGAGTGAAGGAGGTGCGCGCCTGGACCATACACAAGGGCGACACCGCGCCGCAGGCGGCGGGCGTGATCCATACCGATTTCGAGAAAGGCTTCATCCGCGCGCAGACCATCTCCTATGCCGACTTCATCGCCTGCGGCGGCGAGGCGGGCGCCAAGGAGAAAGGCAAGATGCGTGTGGAGGGCAAGGATTATGTCGTGCAGGACGGCGATGTGATGAACTTCCTGTTCAACGTCTAGGCGTATAGACTGTCAGCATTCACGACTGGCAGATGTGGGGAAAACGTGGTGAGCGAATTTGACACAAAGAAATTGTCCCGTGCAATTTTATTGTTCTTCGTTCTTGACCTGTCGGTGCTGGCCATCAACTTCTGGATTGCCGGAGAAGTGGCGCAGGATGCGGTCTCCATCAATCTGGCCGGACGTCAGCGTATGCTTACGCAGCGCATCACCAAAGCGCTTCTCCAGCTCCAGCAGCCGGTCACTGGGGTAACCAGAAGCCCCATCGAGAAGGAGCTTCATGACGCCGTCCGGTTGTTCGACCAGACCTTATCCGCCTTTGAACGCGGTGGAGTGGTTACTGGTGGCGATGGCAGGATGGTTGGGTTGCGGCGGGTCGATACCGGTCAAGCTGCGATGCTGGTAAGTCAGGCGCTGAGTATCTGGGAACCGGTACGCAGGACTATATTGCCCCTCGTCGAACGTGAAGCGGCCATCCCCGATGATGTGATCGAGTCGGCGAGCAGGCTGATGTTGCAAACTAACCAGCAATTGCTCGACCTGATGAACCAGCTTGCTTCTGGTCTGGAAAGAGATTCAATGGCGCGTGCCAATACCCTGCGCATCGTCCAGGCGGCGGTTTTCTTCCTTGCCTTGCTGATTTTCGTCGTGATCGTACTCGGTTTGCGTGCCCAGGCCCGCCATGCGGTAGCGATGGGGAAACATTACGCGGCATTGGCAACCCGGGATACCTTGACCGGCTTGTTCAACCGGCGGGAATTCAATGATGCGTTGGAGCGGGAGTTTGCATCCGCCCGGCGCAGAAAGGGCAGCATGGCATTATTGCTGATGGATCTGGATGGCTTCAAACACGTCAATGACAGCAATGGACATGCGGCTGGAGACAGAGTGTTGTGTACGGTTTCCTCGCGCATATCTGAAGTGGCGCGCGCCAATGATACTGTTGCCAGGATAGGCGGTGACGAGTTTGTGCTGATCTGCCCGGATATGTCGGATGAGGAGAGTGCTGCGACACTGAGCCAGCGTTTGATCGATGCGATCAACCAGCCGATCGACATCGGCGCTGCACAGGCTCAGATCGGGGTGAGCATCGGCATTGCTTTTTGCACTGAGCAGGTGTCAGGGGTGGAAGAGATGATCAGGCAGGCGGATCAGGCAATGTATACCGCCAAGAAGTCAGGACGCAATCGCTACCACTTTGCTGCAGAAACGTGATGGCTTTCTTCATTTGAGGCGCGCAAGACATGTGGCAGCACACATGGCCCGTGTATGCATCAGGCTTTATTTCGGGAATAATGCATTGAGGTGGACTATGAGGTACTTGGGATATATTTTCGGGTTGTTGCTGTCCGCCAATTTTGTTGCCGCATCGCCCAATGACATCCTGATCCCTTCGGTTGTCCCACTGAATCAGAAGCTGTCCACAGTAGAATATTTCAAGGATGGAAGGCAATCGGGATGCGGCTTGCGGGTAACCGGCGAGACCCGCGACGACATCTGGATCAATGTGCTGATAACTGTGTTTATGAAAGAACCCGGGGTCAATTTCGGAGTGGCCAAAATCGTCGCCAGAAAAGTGGAGGCGAAAGACGGAAAACCGTTGCTGAGGGAAGGCAGAATCAGTTATCTGGATATCGGCAATATCCAGAGCGCGTGGATAAAGCCGGACTCTGAAGAATTGCCCACCAATTACGAAAGCGGTGGCCCGTCTCATACCGATGCCTACATGGCGACCGTCGAGTTTGCCGGCACCATGGATCTGCTGGTTGCGATATCACAGCAAAGCTTCAAAGTCGGGCTCAACCGGGGCGGAGGCAAGCTTGACGAGATATATCAGTTTGACAAGGGTATCGGTGGGGGCGAGGCGGGCAAGTTGGCCGCCTGCATGAATAATCTCAGGGCAGAGATCGAACAAAGCAAGCGCGATAAAACTTTCTAGATATCTTGTGCCGTGCCGCTATACAGAAAATTCCTCGATGGCGTACCCGAATATCTTGCGCGCTACTACTGGTGGGCATACCTGTGGCGCTGGGGCATCTGGTTCTTCGATCATCAGCCCGTCATTAACGCAATCCTGTTCGGCCAGTATGACCGTCTGCTGAAACATACGCTGGCGCAAGTCGATACCCGGCCGGAAGCCAGGCTGTTGCAGTTGACTTGCGTGTACGGCAAGATGACACCATTGATGTTGTCCGGCACCGGTAATGAGATCCATCTGTGCGACATCGCTACCGGGCAGTTGCAGTTGGCGCGACACAAGACGCAGCATGAGGCGGACCGCTGCCATCTGGCACGTATGAACGTGGAAAGCCTCGGCTATTGCGACAATGCGTTCGACCAGGTGATCGTATTCTTCCTGTTCCACGAGATGCCGGCCGAAGCGCGCCACAACACCTATGCCGAGATTGCGCGCGTGGTGCGTCCGGGCGGCTCGGTGCTGATCACCGAATATGCCGCGACCCCGCAGCGGCACTGGCTGTATCGACTTGTCCCGTTCCGCTGGCTGCTTGGGCGTCTCGAACCTTTCCTGCCGGGATTCTGGCAGGAAGATATGTCGGCAGGATTAAGCGAAGCGCTCAAGAAATGCGGTAAAACATTGATTGGCGAGCCAGGGGTGGAATTTTGCTTTGCAAGGTTTTACCGCATCATGCGCTTTAACTTGTAAAAACCGCTACGCTGGTTCTATCGTTCCGGCTTTTTGTCAGGGCAGGCCGTCTGAGATTGCGCGGCCTCCTCTGATCGCCCGGCTTGAGAAAATATCCTAGCAAGCTGGCAATGCGCTGACAGATCAGGCGGCGATTGTTCTAATGCCTCGCGTAGCGGCGCTTCAGCTTCGGCAATATGCCCGGAGTTCAATAAAGCAAGGCCGAGGCTCGCGTAAGCCGTTCCGCGCAGGTTTTTGGGAAGTCGCTCCGTTTTCGTGGTGGTGCGCAGATATGTGACCGCATCGTCGTACCGGCGGGCATCCAGCATCCACAATCCTGCGTTGTAACTTACCAATACATCTTCGGGAAAGCTTTCAACCAGATACTTCCATTCAACTGCAAGTAAAAATGGCATTCTTGTCCAGAGATTGTTCATCGGCGAATTCCATTTTGCTTGAACAGGCGCTTGCTTAAGGTCGCCCCCCAATTTCCAGAGCATCATCATTGCTTCCTGGAGTTTGCCGCTGGTTGCGGTATCGGCATTAGTGGCGTGATGAATCCTGATCATTCCGAGCATAAGATTCCTGAACTCGGTGGTTGCAATGTTGTTGGCCGTTTTCTCCGCATCGCTATACTTCTGGCGTGGCAAATGGAAGCTGGTGATTTTGTATACGGCTGGCATGTAATGGTCGGGGTAGCTGTGCAAATCCGCATCTACCAAGGTTTCAAAATTGCGCCAGTCGTGCGGCCTCACGCTGGTTTGGAATCCCCAGGAAATTGCGAAGGCCAGCAACAGTACGGTGCGGAGAACGGCACTTAAGCGCCATGCCAGTGCGACCAGCAACATCAGCATCGGCCACACTGCCAGAAACACAAAGCGGTCAGAAACAAGCGAGGGCGGCGCATAGGGAATCAGTTGCAGGGAAGGCAGGCAGAGCAACAGGAAGGCAATTGCAGCGTATCTTTCCAGGGAGCGTTTGCGTAGCACCATCACAATACCGGCTGCGCCAGCTGCCAAAACTGCGATGCCGCACGCGACCATGACGAAAAGGTATGGATACTCGAGCACCGGGTGGTAGAAATGGCGATTTTCCGGGCTGAGGGAAAGGCGTGCCAGCCAGCCCAGCACTGCCATCGACCGGGTGGCTGCCTCCACACCCAAATACATCGGGATATTTTCTGTTGTGATCGACCCGAAAATCATGGCTAGGCATGCTGCCATCAACAAACTGGCGAAAGGCCATAGCAGCAATGGGCGTCGTCTATCCGGTAGCGGGATGTCTCGCCAGTAGAGTGTCCATAACATCGCGATGACCGGCGCAACCGCAACAGCGGTCGCCTTGGCAAGCATTGCCGCCAGCAATGCAGTTAAGGCTGACGCGGCATGCGGTGCAGAAAAGCCATGTTTCCGCTTGACGCTCATCGCTAGCCATAATGCGAGCAATGAGAGCAGCGCAGCCAGCACATCTTTGCGGCCGCTGATCCATACCACGGCCTCGGCATGGGACGGATGCAGTGCGAATAATGCGGTGACCGTTGCCGCCACCCATGCCGGGTTGGTGGTGTCCAAAGGGCGGAAATATCGCCATAATTTCAGTGTGCAACCATAGATCAGCGGAAGACACAGCAGATACAAGAGCATGTTGTGTAACCTGAATGCTGCCGGGTTAAGGCCGAATATCTGGATGTCGACCCAGTAGGAAAAATCACGCAATGGAAGAAACTCAGAATAGCCGTTGTATGGTTCGACGATGAGCCGCCATAGTTCGGTTAGGTGTAACCCAGCCAGTTTGGTGTTCCAGCTGATGTAACCTATATCGTCCATGATGAACGGGTAGTTGAGTGCCCGAAAGTAGGAGGCAATCGCGATTGCCGCACTGGCAAAGACCAGCAGCAAAGATGCTGGAATCCTCGATTCTGGAAGTAAGGTTGTGTGCTTCATGTGTTTGTTATGCCCCGGAGCCGAACAGACTTTAGACTGGCGAGCAAGCAATTCAACTGAATTATATTCCGTGCTGCAGGTTGCCACCATGTGGCATGGCGTGAGCTGCGCTTAAGGTTGGTACGCAAGATCAGCTTTTCTCAAGCCTGCTTTGCAGGAATGACCATTGCCTGAGGTTACGTCCGGCGACGTGGGGGAGGCAGGTCGAACAGGGGTTTTCCTCGAAGGCGGCATACACTTGGTTCCAAGTCTCGCAATAACAAGCCATTATGTGCAGATCAATGATGGGAAGTAATTTCACTTGTGCCGTTTCGGCAGCTTGCCATGGATCTAGCAGCCTCTTCAGGCCGGTTGGTCAGCTTGTATACTGCGGAGAGCGCACAATGCGCCAGCAAATCTGGAGGGGATTGAGTCAGTGCAGCACGTAGTGGCACTTCTGCTTGGGCTACTTGATTGGAGCTCATCAGGGCCAATCCAAGGCTCTTGAATGCTGTTCCACGCACCGATTCAGCCAAGTTTGGTGATTGTGTGGCGGCTGTTAAGTAAATCACCGCATCGTCGAAGTAATGTATCTCTAGCGACCATAAGCCTGCGCTGTAGAGTATCGACGCATCATCGGGAAAGTGTCCGGCCAGATGAGACCACTCAGTTGCAAGCACATATTGGCATTTTCTCCAGAAGTGATATACGGGCGAATTCCATTTGGACTGAGAAGGTGGTTGTTTCAGATCAAGTCCGGATTTCCAGAGCAGTGACATTGCTTGTTGGGGGCTATCCTTTGAAGCTATTGCGATACTCACTTCAGCGTGAGCCTGAATTAATCCAGTCACAATATTGCGGAATTCGGTGTCTGCTATGTTTTTGGCGGTCTCACTTGCCTCGCGAATCGATTTCTGTGGCAACTGGACATCAAGGATTTTATATGCGATTGGCATGTAAAATTCCGGGTAGGCTCGTAAATCGGTATCTATCAACGTTTCTAAACTGCGCCAGTCGCGTGTCCGTTCAGCAGCATGTAAACCCCATGCTATGGCAAAAACAAGCAATATGGCCGCGCGAGGTACGGGCTTCATACGCCACGAAAGTGCGACGACTAATAGTATAACCGGCCAAACCGCGAGGAACACAAATCGGTCTGAAACAAGCGAGGGAGGTGCGTAGGGGATCAGTTGTATGGAGGGGATGCAGAGAAACAAGAAGATAACCAGTGCCAAACCTTCAAGTGATCTTCGGCGCATGATCATGACTAAGCCGACTGCACTTGCTGCTAGAACAGAAATTCCGAGGGTGACCATGGCAGGCAGGTACGGATCCTCGAAAACCGGGTAAAAATAATGACGGCTTTCAGGGCTGATGGAAAGCCGGGTCAGCCACCCCAGTACGGCTAAAGATCTGGTGACCGACTCAATTCCGAAATAGAGGGGAATCTTTGACGTGATGACAGCCGCAAAAACAACGGCGATATAAGCGGCCAGCAACATGATGGCAAGAGGCCATAGCAGCATGGAGCGTCGTTTGTCCAATACTGGAGTATCGCGCCAGAAAATTATCCACAGCGTGGCGATGACCGGTGCCATGGCAACTGCGGTTGCTTTCGACAGCATCGCTGCAAGCAATGCAATCAGGGTGGCGGCCGCAAGCGGCCTGGAAAGTCCCTGCTCACGTTTTGCGCGCACGGCCAGCCAGAGCGCAAGCAGAGAAAATACGCCTGAAAGTATATCCTTGCGGCCACTGATCCAGACCACGGCATCGGTGTGAGAGGAATGCAGCACAAACAAGGCGGTGACTGCCGCAGCAGCCCATGATGAGCTGTCAGCGTCTTTCGGACGAAAGTATCTCCACAACTCGAAAGTGATGCCATATACAAGGGGCAAGCAAAGCAGATACAACAAAATATTGTGCATACGAAACCCGGAAGGGTTTTGTCCGAACAGCGACATATCCAGCCAGTAGGAAAGTTCACGTAGCGGAAGGAATTCAGACATGGTGTTATAAGGCTCGGTCAAGAGTTTCCATAACTCGCTGAAGGGAAGCTTTGCCAGTCTTGTATTTGTGGATATATAGACTAAATCGTCAGCGACGAAAGGGAAGTTTAGCGCTTGAAGATAGCCGGCAATTGATACTGCCACGCTGAGTAATACCAGTACTAAGGGTGAAGAAAAGCGCAGGCGTGAAAGGAGGTGGGTGATATTCATCAATTCATTGTCCGTTAGAGAACAGGCTGTGTCAAAATGGAAGGACAGCCGGTGATTCTGTCGGGGTGAGTCGCAGATAGTGCTCGCTCTGAAAAAGGGACGCGCTTTAGCTTTTTTCCAGCCAGTTCTTCAGGAAGGCCCACTGTTCGAGGTCTCGCTCGGCGATGTGGGGAGGCAGGTCGAACAGGGATTTTCCCTCGAAGGCGGCATTCACATAGACCTGGGTTTCGCGCAGGTAAGCCAGCACCGGCAGATCAAGGGTGGAAAGGAAATATTCCAGCGCCTGGGCGGCTTTGGTGCGCGATTCCGTGCGCATGCCGACTACGCCGATGCTGCAGTGGCTGTTACGCACCTTCTTTTCTTCGATCAGCGTTTGCAGAAAATCTCGGCTGGCATGCAGATCGTACAGGGAGGGGGTGATGGGGACGATGATCTTGCTCGCCTTCTTGATCAGGGAATAGGCAAGATTGCTGCCGGACAGGCCGGCGGCTGAATCGACCACCAGCCAGTTGAACGGGCTGTCCTGCTCTATGTTGTATTTCATTGCGCGTACTGGCGGAAGATCCTGTGGCCGCGTTTCTATCCAGAGCGTGGCGGATTGCTGCCTGTCCATATCGAGCATGGCCACGCGTTTGCCGCAATTGGCTAGGTAGCCGGCGATATTGGTCGAGAGCGTGGTTTTGCCGCAGCCGCCCTTCGGATTCGCGATCAGAATGGTCTTCATTTTGCGCTTTCCAATTCTACAAATAGTTCTCAGTTGCTTGTTGCAATCCAATTACGATCCCGGAATGCCATTGAAACGGCTGTCCCATTTCAAGCAGTCTGTATGTTGGGATAACGAGGCGGAAATGATACCATCGTGTAACTATTTTTTTGGCTGGATTTTCGGAGAGCAAGATGGCTGGGCATAGCAAATGGGCAAACATCCAACACCGCAAGGGCAAGCAGGATGCCAAGCGCGGCAAGATATTTACCCGCTTGATCAAGGAGATCACCGTGGCGGCAAGAATGGGTGGAGGAGACCCGGCCGGCAATCCGCGCCTGCGCTTGGCGATGGACAAGGCCTACGCCAACAACATGCCCAAGGATAACGTCGAGCGTGCGATCAAGCGCGGTAGCGGCGAACTGGATGGAGTGGAATATCAGGAGATACGCTACGAAGGTTACGGCATTAACGGCGCTGCGGTGATGGTGGATTGCATGACCGACAACAAGACCCGTACTGTTGCCGATGTGCGCCACGCCTTCACCAAGAATGGTGGCAATCTCGGCACTGACGGTTCGGTAGCGTTCCTGTTCAAGCATTGCGGGCAAATGATCTTTGCGCCGGGTACCGATGAGAGCGGCTTGATGGAAGTAGCACTGGATGCCGGTGCGGAGGATATCGACAGCAGCGATGACGGGAGCATCGAGGTGATAACATCGCCGAACGACTTCGTGAATGTGAAGCAGGCTTTGGAGGCGGCGGGCTATAAGCCAGAGTTCGGTGAGGTGATTATGAAGCCCACGAGCGACGTGATCTTCACCGGCGACGATGCGGTGAAGATGCAGAAGCTGATAGACGCGCTGGAAGACCTTGATGATGTGCAAGAGGTTTATACCACCGCCGTTATTGAGCATTGATGCGCATACTCGGCATTGATTCCGGTTTGCGAGTAACGGACCTTGATTCCGGGATAACTTGTTTGAGCAAGTTTGCCTGCACAGAAACCCGTTACGAGGTCTGGTGAATGCAACAGATGGTGCGCATATTGGGAATCGATCCTGGGTTGCGTGTGACGGGTTTTGGCGTACTCGATATGCAAGGACAGCAGTTGAGCTATGTCGCCAGCGGCTGCATCAAGACGCCGGACGGCGAATTGCCGGAACGATTGAAAGTGATACTGGATTCGCTGGAAGAGGTGATCGCGCAGCATCGGCCCGGCCAAGTGGCGGTGGAAAAGGTGTTCGTCAATGTCAATCCGCAGTCTACTTTGTTGCTTGGGCAGGCGCGCGGTGCGGCGATTTGCGCAGCGGTGCTGGCGAATCTTCCGGTGGCGGAATACACCGCATTGCAGGTCAAGCAGGCCGTGGTTGGCAACGGCCATGCCAACAAGGATCAGGTGCAGGAGATGGTGAAACGTTTGTTGAATTTGTCCGGCATGCCCAGCCCGGATGCAGCGGATGCGCTTGCTTGCGCGATCTGTCATGCGCATGGCGGGCAAGGTTTTGGTGTATTGGAGACTGCGGGATATCGCATGAAAAAAGGTAGATTGACGTGATAGGCAGGCTGACTGGCATCCTGCTTGAAAAGAACCCGCCGCAGATCTTGCTGGATGTGCAGGGCGTAGGCTACGAACTGGACGTGCCTATGAGCACGTTCTACAACCTGCCGGTGTTGCACGAAAAAGTGGTGCTGCATACTCAGCTCATCGTGCGCGAAGATGCGCATTTGTTGTACGGTTTCCTGAGCAATGAGGAACGCGTCGCGTTCCGCCAACTGCTCAAGATCAGCGGGGTCGGCCCCAAATTGGCGCTGGCGGTGCTGTCCGGCCTGAGCTTGAGCGATCTGGCGGATGCGGTGGCGAACAAGGAAGCGGGGCGGCTGACTAGGATTCCTGGCGTGGGCAAGAAGACCGCCGAACGTCTACTGCTCGAATTGCAAGGCAAGTTTGCACTGTCGGGAATAAGTGCTGCTCAAGGTGCAGCAGTGAAATCGTCAAGTAACGATATCATCAACGCGCTTTTATCGCTGGGTTACAACGAAAAGGAAGCCGATTGGGCAGTCAAGCAGTTGCCCAAGGATGGCAATATTTCTGACGGCATACGCCAGGCGCTTAAGTTATTATCCAAATCATGATGACTTTCAATTCAAACTCTACAGCACGCAGGGCGCGCTTGAGCTCTCGGTGTGCCGGTGCACAAGTCCCCTTCTTTTAATCGAACATGATTCAGAACGATAACCTTTCAGCCGAGCCGCGTTTGATTACGCCCGCTCCTATTTCAAAACAGGAGGAGGCGCTGGAGCGCGCGCTGCGTCCCAAGCAGCTTGACGAGTACGTCGGGCAGGAAAAGATACGAGGGCAGTTGGAGATATTCATTCAGGCGGCTAAACAACGCAGTGAGCCGCTTGATCATGTGCTGCTGTTCGGTCCTCCGGGGTTGGGGAAGACCACGTTGGCACAGATCATAGCGCGTGAGATGGGAGTGAATCTGCGCCATACTTCCGGCCCAGTGCTGGAACGCGCCGGCGACCTCGCCGCGCTTCTAACTAATCTCGAACCCAATGATGTGTTGTTCATCGACGAGATTCACCGCCTATCACCGATAGTCGAGGAGATCCTCTACCCCGCGCTGGAAGATTACCAGATCGACATCATGATAGGCGAAGGCCCGGCGGCGCGTTCGGTGAAGCTCGACCTGCCACCATTCACTCTGGTCGGTGCGACCACACGTGCTGGGATGCTGACCAATCCGCTGCGCGACCGTTTCGGCATCGTTGCTCGGCTGGAGTTTTACACGCCGGAAGAATTGCAGCGCATCGTGATGCGCTCATCGAATTTGCTGGAAATGAATCTGAATCAAGAAGGTGCGATGGAAATAGCCAACCGTTCGCGTGGTACGCCGCGTATAGCCAATCGATTGCTGCGCCGGGTGCGCGACTTCGCCGATGTGAAGGCGGGGGGCGATGCGACCCGAGAGGTGGCGGATGCCGCGCTGACCATGCTGGATGTGGATGGCCGCGGACTGGATGTGATGGACAGAACATTATTGCTGGCCGTGATCGAGAAATTCCTCGGTGGCCCGGTCGGGCTCGATAATCTCGCTGCCGCGATTGGCGAAGAACGCGACACCATCGAAGATGTGTTGGAGCCATACCTGATCCAGCAGGGCTATCTGCAACGCACGCCGCGCGGACGCATGGCAACCGCGTTCGCCTATCGTCATTTCGGGCTGACGGTGGCAAATAATCCGGTCAGTGGAGATTTGCCATTGGGCGGTGATTGAGAAATGAGTAAGAGTAATATTATTTCACTGCCCATATTTTCACTGCCAGTCCGCGTATATTTCCAGGACACCGATGCGGGCGGGGTGGTTTATCACGCCAGCTATCTGAACTTTATGGAGCGAGCGCGAACTGAGTGGATGCGCACGCATGGTTACAGCAACGCCGGACTGCTTAAGGAATTCGGCGTGGTATTCGTGGTGCGTTCTTTCAAGCTGGACTATCTCAAGCCTGCACTGCTCGACGATATGCTGAGTGTCACAGCGCGGCTCAAGGAAATCGGACGCAGCCGGATTTGTATGATGCAGGCTGTGCAGCGCAATGAAGAATTGTTGGCAGAGGCAGAGATACATTTGGTGTGCGTCTCGCTAGAAACTTTTAAGCCGGTCAGCGTGCCGGAGGTGTTGCGTAATCAATGGAAGGAATAAAGGGTATGGAGTTGACCGGGGATTTGTCGTTCATTCATCTCATCAGCAATGCCAGCGTGCTGGTTCAGCTGGTAATGGGCTTGTTGCTGGCGGTGTCAATGCTGTCATGGTGGTATATCTTTCTCAAGATGTTCGCGATACGCAGGGAAACCAGATTGACCGAAGAATTCGAGGATGAATTCTGGCGTAACCAGAATTTGAATGAGCTTTACAAATACTCGAGCGGCAGCGAATGGCGTGATCAAGGTGCGCTGGAGCGTATTTTTGCTGCTGGATTTGTCGAATTCGCCAAACTGAAAAAGCAACATGGTGTGGATGCCAGTGCGGTGATGGAGGGCACGCGCCGTGCGATGCGCGCGACTTATCAGCGCGAGATCGACAGGTTGGAATCGCATTTGGCGTTCCTCGCCTCGGTCGGCTCTGTCAGCCCCTATGTGGGTTTGTTCGGAACTGTGTGGGGCATCATGAACGCATTCCGGGGGCTGGCAAACGTGGGTCAGGCGACGCTGGCGCATGTGGCACCTGGAATCGCCGAGGCGCTGATTGCGACCGCGATGGGTCTGTTTGCTGCGATACCGGCAGTGGTGGCTTATAACCGCTACGCGCACGAGCTCAACCGGCTTTCTAATCGCTTTGACAGCTTTACAGAGGAGTTTTCCAATGTGCTACAACGCCAGCCATGAGAAATACCCCTGAAAATATACTGCTCGGGTCAAGCGGTATGTGGTTCCGCTATAACGACACCGATAGCGGCATTAGTCTGCATCGCAACAAATCGCGTTGTGGCGTGTTGTCTCGGTTACTCCTTGCTTCGTGCATTGCCTTTCATTCCGCCTGCCGTGATTTTGAGAGGTGTTTGTGAGCGACAACCGCCGACGCAACAATCGCCTGATGAACGAGATTAACGTCGTGCCGTATATCGACGTGATGCTGGTACTGCTGGTGATATTTATGGTAACCGCGCCGCTGATGAGCCCTTCCCAGATCGATTTGCCTCAGGTGGGCAAGTCGTCTGCTACGGCTCCCGCCCCGCTTGAGGTCATTATCAAAAAAGACACCTCGCTGGCACTGCGCGACCATACCAAGGGGAGCCAGGAAATGGCAGTTTCGCGTAACGAACTGATCAGGATCTTGAAGGCTAGGAAGGGTGCGCTAGCGAAGCAGGCAGTGGTGATTTCCGCTGACAGAAGTGTGCGATATGAAGAAGTCATCGGTGTGATGGATGTGCTGCAAAAGCAGAACATCCAGAAGGTGGGTTTGCTGACACAATTGAAAGCTGAATGAGCGCGACACTTACTTATGAGCCATACCGATTGCCTGCCGGATTGTTGGCCTTGGCTGTGCATTGCATTTTTTTCGCTCTGCTGTATTTTGGCTTTACTTGGCAGGTCCGGACAGCCGAGACGATGAGCGTCGAATTGTGGCAGAGCTTGCCGGAGGAGGTGGCTCCGCCACCCGTTCCCAAGGTGGCGGAAGTCGTGCAGCCTGCGCAACCGGAAACACTGATCAAGCCGGATATTGCGCTGCCGGATAAAAAAGATAAGCGGAAAGCTGAAGCCAAACCCGTCGTGACCAAGCCGGATAAAAAGAAAACTGAAGTCCAGGCTAACCCGCAAATTTCAGATGAGCAGAAGCAGGCCGAAGCGGAACAACGAGAACGGCTTGCAGCCCAGCAAGCTGCCCAGGCTGCAAGAGAAAAGGCTGCTCAGGATGCGGCGATTGATGCCATGGTGAACGAATACAAGGCTAAGATTGTCAACAAGATACGCCGCAACATCGTGAAGCCGCCGGATGTTCCGGACGATGCGCGCGCAGAATTTCGTGTGACACTTTTACCTGGCGGCACCGTGCTGAGTGCAGAGCTGAAAAGGTCCAGTGGCAATGTGGCGTATGACAATGCAGTGGAGCGTGCCATCCTGAAATCCCAGCCGTTGCCGCTGCCTACCGATGTGGCGATGTTCAATCGTTTCAGGGTATTGCTGCTGGTGTTCAGGCCAGCCGAATTAAGGTGATCCCTATGAAGGAGTGTTTATGTCGTTGCGCGTAATTCAGTGCGTAGCCGGATTGTTGATTTTGTTGCATGTTTCGACGGCGAGCGCCGAGTTAAGCATCGAAATCGTCGGTGCCGGGGAGCATCAGACCCCGGTCGCAATCGTACCCTTCGGTGGTGATGCAAAGCTGTCCCAGGCCATCAACGATGTAGTCATCAACGATCTGTTGCGTAGCGGATTGTTCAGGATGATAGATACAGAGGGAAAAACGCCGCACGTTCCAGCCGAGGTCAGCTTTCCAGATTGGATGGAACGTGGCGCAGAAGCGCTGGCGATTGGAACAATTACGATCCAGGCTAACGGTCGCATCGAAGCGCGATTCCGCTTGCTCGACGTGGTCAAGCAGACCGAATTAGCCGGGCAAGTGGTATCTGCGAATGACGGGCAGGTGCGTGCGGTCGGACATCGTATCGCCGATCTGATCTATGAAAAATTGACCGGTGATAAGGGCGTTTTCAGCTCACGCATCGCGTATGTGAATCGCCAAGGCCAGCATTATCGCCTGATAGTGGCGGATAGCGATGGCTATAACGAGCAGACCGTACTTTCCCAGAATCAGCCGATCATGTCTCCTGCGTGGTCGCCGGATGGCAGCCATCTCGCCTATGTCAGCTTTGAGACCGATCACGCTGTGGTATTCGTGCAATCGCTGTACACCAATCAGCGAAAGATGCTGGCCGGATTCGGCGGCAGCAACAGTGCGCCTGCCTGGGCGCCGAGCGGCAAGCAACTGGCGGTCGTGCTGACGCGCGATGGCAGTTCGCAAATATACCTGATCAATCCTGACGGGAGCGATGTCCGGCGAATCACCTTCAGCGGCGCGATTGACACCGAGCCGAATTTCTCGCCGGATGGGCAGTTTCTGCTGTTCACTTCTGATCGAGGCGGAAGCGCGCAAATTTACCGTATGCCGGTGAAAGGCGGGGCGGAACAGCGCTTGACGTTTGGCGAGGGGAATAATTTTTCTCCGCGCCATAGCCCTGACGGAAAAGGTTTTGTATTTACTCACCGCGTCAGCGGCAAGTTTTACATCGCTACGCAGGATTTTCAGACCGGGCAGATGGAAATTCTCACCGAGGGAGGGTGGGAGAAAAAGCCCAGCTATGCGCCTAACGGCAAGCTGATCATGTTTGCCAGCGAGGCTCGCGATCGTGGTATATTGGCGACCGTGTCCAGCGACGGTCGTGTAAAACAGCGTATGTTTACGCAAAGCGGTGATGCGCGTGAACCGGTGTGGGGACCATGACTTTAAACTCAACCAAGCAAAGGGGAAGCACCATGAAAAAACTTGTAGTCAGCATCATGTTGGTGAATTTACTTGCAGCGTGCGCCGGCGAGAAACCATTATTAGAATCCGAAACTCCGACTCCACAGTCTACTCGGGAAGATTCAGAGTCGGCACCCGCAAGCGCAACCGAAGTAGAAGTTGATCCATTGAATGATTCGAGAAATATATTGGCCAAGCGTAGCGTCTACTACCCTTTCGATGTCTCCGCAGTGCAGGATGAAGATAAACCGCTTGTTCAGGCACATGCAAAATATTTGAGGGATCATGCTGACCGCAGAGTGCGCCTGGAAGGGAATGCGGATGAACGTGGCAGCAATGAATACAACCTTGCGCTCGGTCAGCGCCGTGCCGAAGGAGTCAAGAAGATGTTGATGCTTGGTGGCGCAAAAGCCAGCCAATTGGAGACCGTCAGTTATGGCGAAGAGAAGCCCAAGGCTTCCGGTCATAATGAATCCGCATGGTCGCAGAATCGCCGTACCGATATAAAGTATTAAAGTAATCGCCGTGTTGAAGCTGTGGGCCTTGGTGCTGATCGGCTGCTGTGTCGCAGAATCCGCGCAAGCAGGGTTGTTTGCAGACGACGATGCACGCAAACGGATCAAGCTGCTTGAAACGCGTTTGCCCAAGCTGGAGGAGTCTGTCAATCAGCAAACCAAGTCCATGCTTGACCTGCAGGGTCAGATTGAAGTCATGAACGGCGAAATCCGGAAGTTGCGTGGGCTGAATGAAGAATTGGCTCACGGTTTGCAGGATGCCGAAAAGCGTATGAAAGATTTTTATATAGATCTGGATACACGCCTTCGTCATTTTGAATCTGCTGAAGAAGCTGCCAAGGAAGCAGCTGAGAAGGCTGCCAAGGAAATTGTTGCTGCGAATGTCAGTTCTCCGGCAACCAGCGTTCCCCCAGACCCATCCGACCCTGCTGTCGAGAATCGTGCCTTCGAGAGTGCTTACGCATTGCTCAAGGGTGACAACCTTATAAATGCGGCTAAGTCATTCCAGGAGTTCATCGCCAAGTATCCCGATTCTGTCCATGTTCCCAATGCAAAATTCTGGTTGGGCTACGCGCAATATAAACAGAAGAATTTCAAGGGCGCGCTTGGGGTTTATCAGGATTTGTTGAAGACTTCACCGGATATGCCCAAGGCTGCGGAGGTGATGTTCAATATCGCGTCATGCCAGCGGGAGTTGAAGCAGGTATCGGCGGCACAAAAAACTCTCAAGCAACTCGTTGCAACATATCCATCCAGCGAAGCTGCGGCAAAAGCAAAAAAGCTGCTTGCTGCCAGCAAGTAGTTCAGCATGTCGCGCTCTGACCCGGGCTCGCAAATGCCGCTCCTGCACGGTGGGATGGAACCCTCGGGTGCGGGAGGCGATGCATCGCAGTTGCTCCCGCAAGTGGCTGACAACGCCAGTAACGTGTCGCAACTGCGTATTACTGAAATATTTTATTCCCTGCAAGGCGAGACCAGTCGCGTCGGCCTGCCTACGGTGTTCATTCGCTTGACCGGATGCCCGCTACGCTGCTCATACTGTGATACGGCATATGCTTTTACCGGCGGAAAAAACATGAGCGAAGAGGAGATTCTCAAGCAAGTTGCCGAGTATTCACCTTGCTATATCACCGTTACCGGTGGTGAACCGTTGGCACAAAAAAAATGCTTGCCTCTACTAAGCGCTTTGTGCGATGCGGGCTATCAAGTCTCACTGGAAACGGGCGGCGCCCTGGATATTGGCGGGGTGGATGCGCGCGTGATGCGCGTGGTCGATATCAAAACTCCTGCCTCAGGTGAATCCGAGAGGAATCGTTGGGAGAATATCCCGTTGTTGACCGCACAAGACGAAATCAAATTCGTGTTGTGCGACGAAGCCGATTACCAATGGGCCAAACAAATCATTCTGCAGCAGCAACTTGCCGAGAAGTGCCCGGTGCTTTTTTCTCCCGCGCAGGGAAAGCTGGATGCTACTCAACTGGCTGGCTGGATTTTGCGCGACCGTTTGCCGGTGCGCCTCCAGGTTCAGTTGCATAAGTTGCTATGGGGCAACAAGCCCGGACACTGATGATGAAAAATGCAGTAGTGCTTTTATCCGGCGGGATGGATTCCGCAACCGTTCTGGCGATGGCGCGCGCTCAGGATTATGTTTGTTATGCGTTGAGCGTGGATTATGGGCAGCGGCATCATGCTGAACTGAATGCCGCCCAGCGAGTCGCCAAATCGCTGGGCGCGCAAGAGCACCGGGTTGTGAAGATCGACCTTGCCAGCTTTGGCGGTTCTGCGCTGACAGATAACAATATTGCCGTGCCACACCGAGCATCGAAAGGGATTCCGCTGACATACGTTCCTGCGCGCAACACCATCATGCTGTCGCTGGCTTTGGCCTGGGCCGAGGTGTTGCATGCTCTGGACATCTTCATCGGCGTGAATGCGGTTGATTATTCCGGCTATCCAGATTGCCGGCCAGCCTATATTGAGGCTTTTGAGCACATGGCTAACCTTGCCACCAAGGCGGCGGTGGAAGGGCATCCACTTACCCTGCATGCACCGCTGCTGCATATGTCCAAGGCAGAAATCATCCAGCAAGGCTGTTCGCTAGGCATTGATTTCGCACAGACCGTTTCATGTTACCAAGCCGATGAATCGGGGCACGCCTGTGGTGTGTGCGATGCTTGCAGATTGCGCCGAGCAGGTTTTTTTGCGGCAGGCATTGATGATTCGACACGATATCGTGTGTCATAGTCGCGTGGCTGTGTGCAATCAGTATTTTGCGTTGACAGGGTAGGCTAAACCCGTATAATTCGCGCTCTTTTGCGTGGGGTCGTTAGCTCAGCCGGTAGAGCAGCGGACTTTTAATCCGTTGGTCGCGTGTTCG
>Ga0224495_10000144_pt1 | contig 55208 bp, 41 predicted proteins | sample SF_Jul11_sed_USG_FD_168128 | JGI IMG/M metagenome (GOLD analysis project Ga0224495, IMG submission 168128) | Sediment microbial communities from San Francisco Bay, California, United States - SF_Jul11_sed_USGS_4_1 | ecosystem: Environmental > Aquatic > Marine > Sediment | place: USA: California...
TTATGACCATTACTCAACAGGCATTTCCACTTCACAAGTCCGAGTGGGTGTGTATGGATCAACTGGTTGGACCGTTGCTGGGAAATACCAAGTAGGCATGCAATTCCCGCTTAATATTCCTCAAGGAGCGACTATATCATCAGCTCGTCTCGAAATAGAAGCATATGGTCGAATCGGGGGAGTGGTTGCTATCCGGATATACGTAGCTCAAGAGGATAATGTCGCTCCGTTTACAAGTGGTTTACCACATCTTCAGGACAGATTTGACTGGAGCGGAGAAAGCATTGAATGGACATTGGATCCATGGAATCAAGATACACGTTATAGATCTCCAGACATTTCATCACTCGTTCAAGAAGTCATCTCGAGACCTGGATGGTCAAGCGGGAATTTCATTTGCCTGATGCTTGACTACATGTATGGAAATGAATACCAAAATTATGTTCAAATAAAGGGTACTGCGAGCTATAATGGCGCAGATCTTGAGAGACTGTTTGTTGACTTTGGAGTGCCCAAGGTAGAAGATACTATCTCGGTTCTTCAATTCAGCAAGGACTTAGTTATTGACCATACAAAGGTAAATGCAGATCTTCAGGACTTCCCGGTTCTCGTAGACATCTATGATAGGGATCTAAAAACTGATGCCCGATTCGATGGCGCAGACATCAGATTCATGAGCGGTACAGAAACGCTTTATCATGAAACAGAACTCTTTGAACCCAATTACAATTCGACTCATGCACACCTTAGAGCTTGGGTGAAAGTTCCTTCGTTATCTTCCTCAGTTGACACAGCGATTACAATGTCTTATGGTGCTCTTGATGCAAACAGTCAAGAAAATGCGGATCAGGTCTGGGATGATTACGAGAGCGTCTGGCATCTCTCAGAAAATACTGGTAGTGGGATGTTCCTAGAAGATTCAAGCCAAAATGATCATGATGGTACTCCTGGTCAAACAACATTCATGTCAAGCGCACAGATAGGAGGCGCTAGGTATTTCCAAGACTTAGCAGGCAACTATATTCCTTTCATTGATGGCGAGAGTATATTTGATGGATGGACAGATTTTCAGTTCTCATTTTGGATTTATTTTGATTATTCAAGTGATTCTGAATGGACAGGTGTAGAACCCAGAGTCTTTGGTAAAGGTACAAGTATTGATCTGGTGAGAACATTCAGAGGACCTACAGGCTGGCCAGCTGGTTATGCTACGTTCCAGCCTGACATCCGTTTTAATACTGCAGGCACCAGTTACACGGGATTATATGTTAAACGGCAAGCTTGGAACTACATTGTGTACAAGTATGAGAGCAGCGGAGATGGAGTATTACGCGCTTATAGTTTTGCAGATGGAGTACTAATAGATTCTGGTTCAGATACGGGAACGATAGTGGGTGACAGACTGCTTTATGACACAAATATGTTCACACTTGGCATTGATGGAGGGGGCCAGGTTCATCGTGGAGGAATAGATGAGTTTCGAACAATTAAAGGCTACAAGTCAGCCGCCTGGATACAGACCGAATATACAAACCAATACAATCCTTCGAGTTTCTACTCAGTAGGTGGGGAACAAGCAACCGAGTTCTCGAGCAATGCAGAGCTTCAGTTTTCTTCAACTGCTCAATCTATTGTCGAAATCTTGCCAAGACTAAAATTGAATGCAACATATCAAGGTTTAACACTCGATGAGAACTTTAAACCAGGAACATCATTCAGCGTGAGTAACGGCACTGACGCTACTTGGATTGCAAACGTATTGGTGAGTCCTCCACTAGGAGTGAGTCAACTCAATCTCACACTAGACAATCCCAGCACATGGACATTGACAAATGTCACAGATCCACTTGGTCGGAACCGACTCCTAGAAGTAACCACAACAGGCACGCAGACGATGGTATCATCGTCAGTGCTAGATGTCTTGGGCATCTGGACATTCATATTCTCATCCACAAATGAAGCATTAGGGCTTGAGTGTGGTGCAAATGCTGAAGCATATGGCATTACGACATCACTTCAGACAGGAGACCTTGCGAAGTTCAGAGGCACAGCTTCAATAATTCCCGGTTCAGCAATGAGGCTCCATTTGATAGACCCAAGCGGGCAGCTCTACAATAGTTATGATGATATAACACAGGATGGAAGTGGGCAGTTCGAGTGGACTGGAATCAGTGTAACTTCCGCTTGGCCAAGTGGTCTCTGGCAGGCTCATGTTGACTTCAATGAGACAGCAGACTCGGCTCCAATCCGCGTTGGTAGGTACAGTAGATACTTCACAGTACAGCATGCCTCATCACTTCAGTTAGTATCCCCATCTGATGCGGTGGGAGATGGCGTGGCTGTCAGAACAGCAGGCGACCTTCTCACTGTGGAGGTACAGCTGACAGACACAGTCACAACAGAGAACATTGTAGGTTCTACTGTCACAATGAATTGGACCGTTTTAGGCATAGAAACGATACTCCAACTAGAAGACTATGGAACAGGGATATATGGTAAGACTGTGAATACGTCAGATCTAGGTCAGCCCGGAAACTGGAGAATTAATATCCAATCAAGCCACCCCAATCTAACTGATAGCATGACATATTTTGACTTGCAGCTATCACATCTGACAGTACTTACCTATTCAACTCCACCTTCGACACCATATGGTGACGATTTTTCAGTTCTTGTGACTCTCAAGGATGATATCACAGGTGCCAGATATTCTGGAGCTAGTTTCAATTCCAATGGGAGTATTGTTGGCGTTTCAGACTACAATAATGGAACATATCTCATTGAAATCGATTCTACTGGTCTGAGTATCGGTGTTTACGCTTTCCAAATTCAAGCAACTCCATCTCAGAACTTCGTCCTCGGCAGCTCGGTGCAAGTTGTCTTCAACTATAGGGAGATTGCTACAGATCTTGCTCAGATTGGCGTAAGTCCAGTTGGTGTTCCATGGGGACAGAATGCTAGCATATCGCTTGAGTGGCAGGACATTGATCATGGTGGTTCTGGTATTTCAGGAGGATTGCTCAGCGGTGATGGCACATTTGTGTACATTGACAACCTTGATGGTACATATGCTGTTGAGATTGATGTCGATTCATTTGAGATTGGTGTGCACCTCTTTAATTTCACAATTACAGGTATTAATCACCAAACTGGACATATCACAATCACGGTAAGTGTGATACCACACAGAACATTGGTAGTAGCCTCATGTCCAAGCATAGTAGCCTTGGGTGCAAATGCATCCGTAACGCTCACATTAATGGATTTAGAACTTGGAAATACAATCATCAGTGGCAACCTCTCAAGTGTATTGGTGGAATGGAGCGGAGGGTCTTCGATTTATGGATCACTCCTATTCACGATTCATACACAGAATTGGACCATAGGTACCTATACGATACACATTACAGTCCGCACAACAGGTTTTCCACGATATTACCACGATGCAGAAACAATCATAGTTTTGGACATTCGAAAATTGAGTGCTTCTCTCACATGGGATAACTTAGATGTAATCCCAATTGGTGATGATTTTGAAGTAACTACTCATGTTACAGTGAACGATTCTACTTCAATATATCATGAAGCACCAGTGAACAACCTTCTCCAGAGTCAATTCACAATTCGTGCTCAGAATGGGACAATCTACAGCATCAATTCATTCAGTTTTTCAGGTTCAGGAACATATGTCCTGACACTTAGCTATTCTCTCTTTACCAATGGCACATATGGAATAAGGATCTATTTGACATTTGGCTTGGCTGAAAACTACTCTGGCACTCAGACTCCACTCATCATCTTTGAATATGCTGCTGCCCGTAGTGACCTGAGCTCACCAGACTATCCTCTCATGACAATATCCTTCAGTACAAATGCCATAGTCACTATCGAGTTCATTGATATCGACAGAGGAATTGGTATCGATACAGCAATCATCTACGTAATCGGTGCTGAAAAGCTGAGTCAACAGTTGATAAGCAGTGGAAGATATAGAGTGACTCTGAATACATCAACATGGACTATTGACTCTTATCTTGTGAACTTTACAGCATCTGCACTGAATTATGAAAACCAGACCATATCAATTAGCATCGAGATTAGACAGATACGAACATTCGCGACAGCAACTGTTAGTCTTCTCGACATTCCTGTTGGAGATAGTAAGTCGTTCTATGTTGATTATAGGGATATGGACCATGATGTTCCTATAGTCACTCTAAATCATATCTGCAATTGGACACTGATTCACTACGATATTATCTGGACTGGTACACGTTATCAGGTCACGATTCGCACATTTGACTCAGACGCTCTAGGAACATATGTTTTGAGATTCAACTTCTCTGTAGGCGTGGAATATGAAAATGCGTCGTTTACAGTATCAGTCGTGATTCGAACAATATCGACAGAACTGAGGTTTCTAGCTCCTGTTGAGGAAACTACATCCTCAAGCAATATTAGCATTTCAGTATATTATGGAGATCGAGATCATTCAACTGGAATAGTTTCGTCATTTGTGAGCTGCTCAATCTGGAATTCTACAGATCCATTACTATTCTTCTGGTTCAATGGTTCTGCCCCTGGTAACTATGAGATTAGGATTGATGCTTCACAGTTCAATAGTCTAGGGGTTCAGCATCTTACAATCTATTTCATTTGGACTGGAAGTATCCAGAAATATCAAGATAAAGTTCTATCTGTTGATGTCGAGATAATTGGTGAAGACACTGAACTAACCCTTATCCAATCTGCTCAACCCTCCCCCTGTCTTGAATATATGGTCTATACGTTCCTCTACTCTCAGGCATCTACAGGCATGGGAATTATGAATGATACTGGAAATGTTCTCATTAGTGTCGATTTCACTGGATTGGCTATTGACCTCTCACAAGTTGATATTTGGGAAGTAAACAGAACTGGAAGTCCCGGACAATATTCTGTGGGATTCAACAACTCAATACTTGGACGCACAGGTCTTTTTGTCATGAATATATACATCAACTGGTCTGAGGCTGTATTCCCATACTATACAGATAGAGTGGACTTGATTTCAGTCAGAGTTCTCCCAAGAAGTGCCCTCCTTACAATCATCCCTCCAACTGGCGTTTCATATGGGGAGAATGTCACATTTTCATTCACATATGACGATACAACTGGAGGTTCATCGAATCCTGTTGTCTATAATCCCATTTCAATGATAATCACATTGAACGTTCCTGACTTTTCATTTTACTACAATGCGATTGATAGGCTATACACTCTCTCATTCAACACGAGCCAACTTGGTGAACCTTTGGGACTGAGAACAGTGATTCTTGATGTCACCTGGGCAGGTCTTCCGTTCTACACAAATGTGACAGGAAAAGTCATATCATTGACTCTAGCCGCCAGGCAGACATCATTAACATATCCGACACCATCTAATACTCCATATGGAGACCTGGCTACCTTTACGATTGTCTTTCTTGATGTTGCTGGAGCTACACCTCAAGATGTGCAAGGAACGATAATAACAATCTACAATGGCGCGATTCAGATACCTGTCAGCTATCTCAATATTGTAGTGCAAGGATCGGGTCGTTATCGAATTGAGGTCAACACATCATACTTCAACCAACCAGGCCAGTATGACCTCATGGTCAATGCTTCGTCTAATCAATTTTATTATCAATATAGGCAGTTAACAAGGATTCTAACAATAAATCTTAGAGAAACTCTACTGACCGTCGAGCCCCCAAGAGAAACTCCCTATGGCACTCCACTCATTTTTGTTTTGCATTATCAGGATCTCAATACTCTCGATCCTATCGGAAACAGCACACAACTCATGACGATGGTGGAGATTCTTAATGGTAGCAGCTGGATATTCACATGCGTATGGCGACCTTCACTAGAGAACTATCTTATTACGATCGAAACAAGCAATCAGATACTAGCAATAGGAAACTCCTATTTTCTATGGCTCAATTTCAGTACTGAGAGCAAGGCCCCATTCTATGATTGGCAAGACATACTTGTATCATTCCAACTAAGTGAGAGAGATACGAGTATAGACCTAATTTCTGCGCCACTTCAGACTCGTTATCAAGACTACGCAAACTTCACAATCCTCTACAAGGATATACTATCATCGTCTGGTATTTCTGGAGGCACAATCAACATTTTCTTTGGAGTAACTCTTCTACAACCATCAACAGACTATTTGATCACATTGATTGGCTCAGGAACATACAGAATTAGTGTTGATACATCCTCGTTGGGTTCACCTGGAACAAAATCACTCACAATCACTGCGAACTGGACAGGAGGTGTTCCCTACTATGGTAATTGCCAGCGTACAGTCAATATTCAGGTCATCTGGCGTCCATCAAGTGTCGAAATCTTGGTTCCACCACAAGACACTTGGTTCCTCGAGAATGTAACCTTCGACTTTGTGTTTACGGACTTGGCAACCGGCGAGGGAGTGATGGTTACTATGGGCGCTGTGAGCATTTTTAATAACGGAGTATTACTCACAACTGCCCAATATACGATTACCCCTATAGGACTTCTATTTAGAGTCAGTATGAACTCTACAATAATCAACGCGAATCTGGTCAATAAATGGAACGTATCAGTTCTTGTCACATGGCCAGGAGGAGCACCCTATTACAAGGATGATTCCACTACAGTATATGTCACTACTATTGGTAGAGTTGGGAATGTCGATCTACAGCAAATTAATGATACAGCCTTTGGAGACATCATGAATCTTACTCTAATCTACACAGATCAGAAATCCGGAGTTCCAATTGAAGGAGCCTCGATCCTTCTTGACTGTATTGAATCACCAGGTCTGGTAGAAGGAAATGATTACTGGATACAAGTTGGTTCAGGATTTGAATCAGGTACATACAGAATCTTGGTTAATACATCATCATTAGGGAGTCTTGAATTATTCACATTTGAGATTGATATCATATGGAACTCATCACAGGCACCATACTACAGGAGTATCACAGGCCTACTGGCCAAAGGAGTTGTAAGAGAAATTCAGACCTCACTATCCAGTGATATTCCAACGCCTTCGGTGGTTGCATTCTATGAGTTAATCTCGTTCATCATCGAGTTCACTGACATTGATCATGGATTGGCCATTAATGGAGCGGAAGGATTCATCACAGTAAAGTACTCTACAGGTCTAGAACCATCCTATTGGTCAGTATATGCAATCGGTGCAGGACAATATAACATCACTTTGAACATGACTGATTCACTGACAACTGGTCTCCAGACGCTTATCATATCAATTAACATGTCTCCCTATCAGGAAGCTGAAACACAAGCAGTGTTTGGATTGAGTACTAGAATAGCGGGCTTATCTGCCAATCTGGCGCCTACTAACTATGCGGGATATTTGGTATATGTCACAATTTTTCTATCAGACTCTGACGCAGATGATGCACCTCTAACTGGTGCATCTCTGAGTTTGACTTGGGCAGATTTGCACACTTATGTTGACCTTGGTGATGGACGTTATAACATCACACTCTACACATCCAATCTCAACTTCGGGTCTCATCTACTGACTGTACAAGGCAATTTGACTCATTACACTATTAATCCCCTTAATGTTAAAATCAATCTCCTTGCTGTTCCATCAGAGCTTATTGTGTCATGGATGGGACCAAGGGGCGACAGAGAGATATTCTGGGGTGAAACCCTAACCATCTATGCATCAATCAATGATACTCTTAGAAATCAAACAGTTTCCACAGCCTTCATAATTTTTGATTGGGATGGTGGTACTGGATCATTCTCACCAACTGCGATGATAGGCAACTACTCTGCTTTTCTGGATACTAGTCTAGTAAGTGTGGCTGATACAATAGTAATCAGAATCGAAGGATCATCGCCTAATTACATCAATGCATCATATTTACTGATCTTCAGACTATTGCCCCGGCTCATGGAAGTCATACCTGAAAATAATCAATATGTCTACTCAGTAGCTTGGGGAGGCATAATAGACATCATTGTATATTTAGAAGATCCACTTGATGGAAGTAAAATCACTGATGCAACTCTCATAGCAGGCTGGGATTATGCTAGTGGGCTCAGTCTTGTTGAGGTACCTGGGAGACCTGGATTTTATCAGGTGACTCTATCAGCTGGATCGGCAGGCTTTGGCAGCTATGAAATCCAAATAGACGCTAGCAAAGAAAACTATGGAAGTTCTTCAGCGATTCTAATCCTTTCAATAGCTGAGATTCGAATGGTCATGTGGCTTGACAATAATACCGTCACCTATGAGTACACACCAGTCTACTGGTCACAGATTGTAAGGATTGGTGTCTATGTTGTTGCTCCCGCTCTGAACCCATCAGATCCACTGTCAACTGGACTCACAAATCTATTAGTGACTTGGTACTCTCCGGAACTAGGTCGGAATGGTACACTTGCTAATGGGACACTAATAGGAGGCCCAGGATACTATTATTACGACTTCAATACTAGTGAAGGCATTGCGTCGGTGCACACGTTCAAGATTAGGGCATTACCTCCGACTACGGATTATACAGATGCTGAGAATTCCACATCTATTTTAGTTAGGAACTTGGTGGCGACGATTATTTCTCCAGGTTCGCCTGAATTCTCTTGGGGATGGTCAGGTTTCATTAACTTCACCTATTATGATTCATTCCACGATGTGGGGATTCAAGCTGATGATGCTTCATATTCATGGGCTGGTGGAAATGGAAAAGCTATCTATCTTGGTGTAGGGCAATACGGAATACCAATCGACACCTCTATTTTAAGACCTGGTACATACACAATCACCCTAGTCTGTCAAAGGGCAAACTACAATGATGTACGAATCATCTTTAGGATTCATATTGCTCCAGTGCAAACAGAAGTTTTACTCAATATTTCAGATGTATATCGAATCAGTGGTAGCTCAACAAATCTGAGGGTGCCCTATGGGGACATTTTGAACATCAGTCTAGTATACAACAACGTTTTGTTTGCTAGTGGAATTCCATACGCCAACTTCAACAACAGCTACTTCTCGGGTCCAGGTTTCTTTGAGCAACCTCTCATACTAATAGACTTGGGAAATGGAAGTTACTCGTTCTTCTTTACCACAATTCCATGGGATCTTGAGAACATATTCTCATTCCACATTCAATTCATGCGTGAGAACCATACTACTGGTACACTCAACTTTGAGATTACAATTATTGAGATACCAACTATAGTCAATTTGGATGGACCTTCAATAATCTCATTGAACTGGGGAATGAACACAACATTTTGGATATCATATTTGGATGCTTGGCCAGGTCACTTTGGTGAAGGAGTCGAGGATGCATTAGTACTTGTAAACAACGATTCACCACTATTCGCTTTGATTGAGTATCTCGGACCAGACTCTGAAAGACCCGGATGGTACCAATTCAGAATCATTGCATCACGGGCATCTGGAGTAGCAGGAGTGAATATAACGTTCTACAAGACCTACTACGTTACTCAATCAGTGATGCTATCAGTTTCTGTAAGTCCATCTGCAGAGGATATTGCCCTTCAAAATGCAATGACCTATGGAGGAGCATTCATCATTGTCATGATTATTGGTGCAGTCGTATGGATTCGAATCCTCAGAGTTCCAAAGATAATTCGACGTATCAGCAGTCAAATCAGAGTGATACGCAGGGGCAAAATACCTAAACCTGCAAAAGGTGTCCAGAGCCGTAGAGCATTGGTCACATCTATCTTCAACGACATCTATGCAACAACTGGAATTAAGAGAAAAGTTGCTGACATTCCATCAGAGCCTATCATTGTTGAGGTTCCTGAGGTAGAAGAACTAGTAATTGATCTTTCAATTCTTACAGGAATGACCCAAGAAGAACTCAATGATTTCAAGTTCGAGATATCCAAGATGAAAATGAGCCAGCAAACCAGCTTTGTAAGAGAAGTAATTGCGCAAGAACTGACAAGAGTTGCTACACTTCAAGGCAAATCTATTGAACAGGTGCTTCAAGAAGTCGTGGCAGAAAGAAAGAAGCGAATTGGTGGCGAGGGAACACCCACGAAGATAGAAGACTATATCCCCACTGAAGAAGCACCAGCCGTGGTGGAGCCGCCAACTGAGGGAATTGAATTTGAAGACCGTCTGCGAGAATTTGAACTCGAAGAGATGACAATTGAACTGGAAAAACGTGGTATTCCTAAGCATGAAATTGAGTCATTCATCGCTCAATCAAGAGAGCTTCCCAAGGATGTGGTCCAAATGCTCCTTCAAAGCTTCCAGCCTCGAATGAAAGCTGTGCCGACTGAGGACAAAATCGAACATATGACAGAGGCTGAGATTGAAGATTTGAGGACCGAGCTAGCTAGGAGAAAGGTCAGTGAGCGTGAGATTGATTCAATTATAGACCAGGCACGAAAACTTCCAAAGGAACTTGCACTTGAGCTCTATAAGGAAGAGGATGAATCGGGCAAGAAGAAACGGAAACAGAAAGTCGAGACACTTTCCGGAGCAGAATTCTATGCCTTGCGAGATGAATTGATGAACAAAGGAGTCCCTGAACAAGAGATTGAAGCAATTATGGAAACTGCAAAGACGGCTCCAAAGAAGGTGGTCATGGAATATCTCAAGTCGATTGACAAGATGCCGCAACCCGAAACCGAAGAGGTTGAATTCGAGGATACGCTTGGAGAGCTAGAGATTGAAGAACTACGCGAACAGCTTGAAAAGAGAAATCTTCCACCCGACGAGATTAAGGCAATCCTAAAGCAGGCGAAGGGTCTGCCCAGTGCCTTAGTCGAAGACCTGCTTAGAAGCATAGATGCAGACAGGGAGGAAAGGAAGGAGTAGTCAGTCTCTTATTCGAATAGGAGTGAAATCAACAAAGACATGAATTTCAAAGATTCATTCACATTTCCGAAGCACCAAGACCCATTCTCCAATCATTCGCTCTTGGCGGGGTATCTTAATGAAATGGCGTATCAAGCGAGAGAAAAACATCCTTTCCAAAGAAAATCCAACATATTCTGTGGCAATCTGAGCTAGAATATCATGTGAATTAATTCGAAGGCCGCGAATGACATTGTTGCCAATTGCCAAGCAATATCTTCCGCCAGGTTTGAGGACTCGCAGAGTTTCTGATAGCTGTCTTTGCATATCAGAAAAGAATTTGAAAACAATATAGGACCTTCTTGGATCCTGTCTGTAGATTCGCTCTATTAAGGAATCCAACGTTGCTATGCCAAATGTTCTCAAATTTTCATATTCGTTTTTGTAAACAGTTTCAGTGCCAATATAGGTACGTTTGAGTTTTGATAATGGACCGTCACCTAGGAAACCAAGCCAATACATCTCAAGCTGATGAGTTCGGGGATAGTCTACAGCATTGATGTATGGTGGTGAGGTTATTGCCAGATTGACCGTTTCACTAGCAAGTCCTGTATTCAATGCATTTGTTTCAGGAATAGAAACTTTTTGGAATTTAAGACCATCACAGACATGTGCAAAGTCAGCCATGTTCCTAGATTGTTGTAATAGCACTTCTTTGAATCTTGAAAGAGTGTCACCAGGCGAGATATTCTTCACAACTTTTTTCCTGAGAACAGTTCTTGTGCAGTGAGGATCAGCGTTTGACATGTCACGGATTATCGAAGACATTATCACCCTGAAAAAGTCCTGAATGTCCTGGCAAGTTTCTGTAGGAAGAGATGAGGACACAATGTCAATACTATCATTGATTATAGCTAATTCTCTCAGAACAAAAGGGCGAAACCAATTATCACGATAGTGGAATTGAGGAATATTCGGCGAATACTCCGCAGAGCTGTCGAGTTTTTGAATTTGCATCACTAAAGAAGCCGCCGCCAATTGCAGAGAGCTGGGATTAAGAGGCGTTGTTTTCACTTTGGTCAAGAGGCGTGCTATTGGATCGATGTCAATCCCAATGCATTTCCTATTGTTCAACAAACCTTCAAGTATGACTGTACCACTACCGCACATCGGATCAAGAACAACATCGCCCTCCACAGAGAGCTTACGAATTAGATATCGCGGAAGTTCAGGAAAGAACTTGGCAGGGAATTTATGAATTCCGTGGGTAAGGTACGATTGATCCCTACTAACTATTAGTATACTTGATCTATCAGCTATCTCAACGCTTGTATCAATATCTCCTATGACTTCCAAGTGGTCTACAGAGTCTTGAGATACATCCACGGATTCCGTGTCCGAAACTCGATTAGTCACTGGTAAACCAACTCCTAGTAAGGTACCTTCCAAAAAATGAAGTCGAATGTAGATAATAAGCTCGCCGCTTGCGTCTAGAACTGTTATAGTGAACTATTACGAATATAAGATACATTAACGGCATAAGTATTAGCAGATATCACAAAATATCGATAGTCCTAAATACTTCCTCGTGTCCAATAATTAACGATTCTTAACAACTGCACGTTAAATGATGCGCCAGTGATATTTGAGTTGATAGAGTAATGATTCCATCAATCACTTGATGATTGATGCCTTGTAACTCCTTTAATTCATGTCACAAACCGTATCATTTCATTGCTGATTGTGAGTCTCACTTGAGAGGAGATAAAACGAAATGTCAGATATGAAGAAACTCGGTGACTTACTTATCCTACTAGGTGGTATTGTCGGTCTGATTGAGGGAATACTGATTACACTCGGTTTGTCCTATCTTGCGTTCCTACCAACTGTTGCTTGGGGTCTTGGATGGATAACAGGAATCTTAGGTATCATATTCTCACTCATCGCGCTGGTGAACAGTGGTACGATTAAGATTAAGGCACTTGAATTTAGCAACAAGTGGCTAGTTGTGCTCATAATGGGTGTTCTCATGTACCTGTTTGCAAGCACACTAGGTGGAATACTAGTTATCATTGGTTCTATTCTATTATTAATCAAATAGAGGATGATTGCTCAACATTGAAGTTACCTGTGTTGAGCAAATCCTTTTTTCTCTGAAATTAAATTTCCTCAGCAATAGCCTTGTCCAATCGTTCTGCCACATCATCTATATTTTCCTTTGTTATAATATAGCTAGGAGTCATACGAATGACATTCTGACCAGCTCCCAGCATCCAGAGATGTTGCTTCTGGACCGCATTTTTCACAATACTATCTCTCAATTTTCGAGCTTTTTCTTTGGTCTTCCTATCCTTCACAATCTCCATGCCAACCATGAGACCCAAACCACGAACATCTCCGACCACTTCGTATTTTTCCTTCAATTCATTAAGACGTCTCATAAGATAATTACCGTTCTCTATGTTCTTCCTCAGGAAATCTCCATCTTCCATGTGTTTGAGTATCCATAGTGAAAAGAGAGACATTTTGGGTTCAGCAGAAAAAGTTTCAGAATGACGAGAACCGCCTGTGAACATAGGAGCAGGACCAATAGATGCACCCATTGGGTACCCACCTCCAATTGCTTTGCCCATTGAGATATAATCGGGGATTACGTCATGGTTCTCAATAGCACACCACTTTCCGGTTCTTCCCATCCCTGCTTGAACCTCGTCGGACATAAAATAGGCTCCAACCTCTTTTGTGAGATTATAGATGCCTTTTACTGCCTTGGTAGGGGGGACAATAAGGCCACCCTCACCACAAAGTGGTTCCATTACTGTGGCTGCAACATCGTTGCCTTCGACTTCTAGTGCATAGCGTAACGCCTCGACACATTCAATGCTGCAGTCTTCCTCTGTCGTGCCATAAGGGCAACGATAGCAATACGGATAGAAGACACGAATCACATCAACACCCTGGGGGAAACCAGACTTATGTTTAGAATTCGAAGCGGTTAGAGAAAGCGCATAGCCAGTTCGACCATGAAATGCTGGTCGAAAGGCAACGAACCGTCGTCGACCAGAGAGATCCATTGCAGACTTCATACAACCTTCTACAGCTCTACCACCCGAAGTTGTGAAAACAACTCGTTTCTTGTGATTTCCAGGAGTGATACCCGCAACACGCTCTCCAAGAAGTGTTTGGGGAATTGCATCAAAATCCTGTCCAGGAAGTTCATTTATGACATCCATGATGCTGGCTTCAAAATCGACAAAGGGCTTATACCTTAGTCCAAAAGCACGAACAGCCACACCGCCAGTCACATCTAAGTATTCAGTGCCCTCAATGTCAAAGATACGGACACCTTCTCCAATAGTATGGTCTAAACAACCGTATACATCTCTATCTTGGGTCGTCAATGCTAAAGCATCAGCAGCACGTTTCTTCCAGTAGTCATTTGTTAAATCTTGTTTACGGATATCAAATCCCAATTCATTGAGAATCTTGATGTGTCTCTCGTCCATAGCGATACTGTCCTTTGATTGACAGACTTGGGAGAGATATCACTCTATTATCTAATTTCCTATACAGACATCTTATTTTGAGGCTCAAGATCTCGCAACGATGAGGATACCGGCAAGTAATATCATAAATCCAGCAAGAGTATCAAGGCTCTGTAGCCATGCGATTGGATCCAGTGTAATTCCTGGCCAAGATGCAATTAAGATGGCAATGAAGCCGAGCAATGCCAGAAGAAGCCCGGATCTATTTAATTTCCAATGAGTAAACCCACATGCATCAAATGCTAATGCGACAACTAGGATAAGTACAACGCCAAGCACTATTTGCATTAGACCTTCCATAGTTCCTGGTCCGGGTGAATTTACGTTATTTATGATTCTCTGCAATGCATACAGAATGAGCACTATACCGCCCAAGACTGTATAGCCTTGTGCAGCACCTTCTGCTTTACAACCCAATTTCATTCTACCTCCAGGGAATCTCGCGTTCCCATTCCTATAACATCATGAACTCATAGATGTATTAAATGTCCCGAATTCATACAACTTGGGGTAATACATACCATTGTATTGTTCAGAGGATATCCTCGTATGGCAGCAATCAAGTCATCTAGGGGTGACAAAGACGAGATATCCAACATATGACGGGAATAAGGTCACGGAGAGACCTGTCAGACTTGACAAGACAGAAGGGCATGTGATAATTGAGGGGAGAACATATCCAGCAAAGGAGCTTGTTGAAGCTCTAGCTCAAAGCGGCTATGCTGAGATGAGGACTGTTGGTGACTCTATTGTTTTAGGTAACAAAAGGATAACACCCATTTTCAAATCAAGACAGGAACGAGCAATGGCATCCCTCTGCCATGGTAGTCTTGCCTATTGTTGCCCACTCTCAAAAAGATGCGCTGAACGAGATAGAGCCCTAGAGATTCTAGGTCTAGCACCAAGTGAATATGAAGATTTGAAAAAGAGTGAGCATTTCAAGTTTGTAGATGCAGCTAAAGGAATTGGATCCGAGGATCCTCAATGGACAACACAGATTTCAAGAGAGCGAGTTGCTAATAGACCTGCAGTAGATCCTGGGTACGGTTCTGAGGACTACAGGCGTGATTTCGAGGCTCTTGATAAAGCAATGAGTTCAGAGCCCGAACGATTTGATGGACGGCTCTCGACATGGCAAGATTCTCATGATGATAGACGAACACCACAGTATCGAGAGCGTGAGAGTAGAGATATCTATGCAGACCTACAGGGAGCTGTTCCAGCAGAGAACGACCCCAGTTGCAGTGCCTGTAATGTTCAGAGAGATGAAAATGTAGAGGGAATCGGAGCTCTATTCACTCAAGGAGAATTGAGTCCATTCTTAGATGATGCCCGAAAAGAAAGCCAGGAGCAGACTTTTTGTTTTTCCTGTGGACGTAATGTCAGAATGAGCAATAGGGTCTGCCCATACTGTGGTGCACGCCTATAGACATGTATTTCTTCTAGTAGTTTCCTATGGCGCTTTCGCGTCTTCGAGAATAGTCAGAGGGGTAATGGAAAGTTGTTACTATTCTATTAATTCCAACATCTTTTCCTAATGCCTTAAGCTCTTGCAGCTGTTCCAGAGTTGTTACGCCCCAGCGAAACAGGGATGCTCTCCCACCCCTTCTGGTAAACTCATTGACAAAATACAGTGATTCTACAAGTTCGCTATAATCAGATGTGCCCTTTGTTGGTATCACGGGAGACCAAGGAAAGAGATTGATAAGGACATTCTTCGTAATCTCACCAATTTTAGCATAATCATAGCCATACTCATTTTTTGCGCCATCTGAAAGACCTGTTTCTGGGTCGAGGAGAACTTCAACTGATAGTTTGAGTGGATGCTCTCTGCCTGTCACATCATCCGAATCCACTGCAGCCTCCTTCAAAAAGGAAAGGCCTTCATGCACCTTTTCGCTCCTGAACTTATGCCATTTCTCATGGTATTCAGGATTCTCGGAGATGTACTGATAGGATAATCGATTTGGTTCCTGATCGACCATAGGTGCAAATTCCTTTCGGCATCGGTCACAGAAACAAAACTGATCTCTGATGAAACCGGCTCCAAATAGGAGAATCTCATCAATTGGGTACGATCCAATCTCTTTTACAATCTCAGCTCCATACTGCCAGAACTCAGGACGATTAGGGCATATCTGGTGTTCCATCTTTGTGCCCTTGTCATTCATCGTCTGGTACTTGGGGTCTCGAGCAAACCAGCCATCAGTATACAAATCAACCCCAATCACACCTTTGATGTCTAAGGTATCGGTGAGCCGGACCCATTCTTCAAAGAAGGCAACATGCTGTTCTCTGACTGGAGCTGTTCGACTCGGGTATAATGCGTATCCATCAGGGCCCTTTCCAACTATTCCCACATCTTCCATGTATGAAGCATAGGTTGAGATGAAATCCTTGGCTGACATCTCTATATCCTCGGGTTTGAACATAATCAACATCTTTTGCATGAAGAATTCGCGATAATTCAGTTTCATTATCAAATACCCCGTCGAAAGTACACTAAGTCAGGCTCTAGGTCCTTTTGCGAGTACCATGCCACGGCTATAAGAATTTCTTATTCAGACTCTACATCCATTATTCAATTAGAAAAACTTGTCTAGGGTCGTAAAACCGAGAAACTCATTGAAGTCGAGACCCACGGAATCTAGAACTTGCTCGAAAACGCTCTTCAAAATATCAACATACACATCTTTGTCAATCCAATATGAGGTGTTTTTTGCAAGTTCCACAGGTAGGACTCCGCTTGGACCTTTTATCCTGATGAACTCAACAATTGTTCCAGGTAGTACTTTATTGGGGTCGTTCGTCTTTTCAACCAACATCTTTGCAGCACGGACATGTGGTGTATCTGTGGGGTACTCAGAAAGACGTTTTGTAAGCTGAATCCGAAAGGCAAGCTCTTCCGGGGAATACTCCTTGGCTTTACCCTCCAATCTATCAATGACATGATTGACAATCTCACGGATACCCTCCTTTGCTGTTTCAAATCCCTCGGCATCGTCTACGCGACTAAGTACTTCAAGCATGTCTCTGAAAGCTTGTTGAGCATAGTCGGGAGTGTTCCTTTTCTTCCCACTAAGCCCCTTGACTTCGACCTTTCCATCAGTGTAAACGCCAATGTAATTCTTCTTTCGATCAGATAGTGCAACATACTTGTAGGTCTTCTCAACTTCAAGGTCTATACCAAGAGCTTTTCCAGACCATTGAACGAGTTCCTTTTGTTGCTCTTTTGATGGATTATCTAGGAATACAGAATCAGTATCGCCATAAAGAACTCGGATTCCCATCTCCTCAGCTTTTGCCTTTGCTCGCTGGATTGCATCACGTCCGAATGCAGTGATACTTTCAGCAGCAGGCATGCAAAAGAGTTCAAAGTGCTTGGCGCCTGTAACACCATAAGAGGCATTTACAAACACTTTCAACGCTTTTTCCACGACCGAGTACCAGTTTCTTGTGCGTTCATCTAACGCTCGATCCTTACTCTTCGGTTTGAACCATTTTACACGTGTATCACGGAAAAAGCCGATAGTCTGACTAATCATGCCACGGCGTTTTTTGCATATCCAATGATCAGTTTCCGGAACCAGATTATCGCCCGCCGTTCGACATTCTTCATGAGGGCAGTCAATTGATTCATAGCTGATGTTGTGCGCTTTCATGATGGTTGGATATAGGCTAGCAAAATCCAGAACAGTTGCGTTGAAATGCACGCCTGCTACTGGTTCAATGACAATAGCACCCTTGAAAGCCTTCCCACCAATCATCGCTTCGGTTTGAGCATCGGCCTGTTTCATCGTATCGATATCCACGCGCCGTGGAATCAATTGCTCATTGGCTCTGTGTTCTTGTCTGAACAGAGACTGAATCCAGGATGAAATGTAAAACCGAGTGACTTCTCCCATGGACATTCTAGAAATACGCATGAGGAGGACAATGAGACGGAGGAGAAGGTTGTTCTCATAAGTGGTGAACCTAAGGACAAGATTTGCGTCCAGCCAACAATAATGGGCGAGCTCATTGTATGACAGTGCTGAGATATTATCACTTAGCTCGAGCTTGCGTTCACCAAGGATGCCCTCTGCGATGGTGTCCAGATTCTCTCGTTGATATGCGCCCGATAAAGCATAGATTTTGATGGAAGGATTAGTGAAGAACTTGTACATATCAACATGGATTCCACGTTTCAGGTCAGCCTGTTCCCTTCGCGGGTCTTGATTACCACGAATGACGATAGGGCAGTACTTGTCCATATCAATTCTCAAGTGCTTCGCACGATGGTAGAGATATTTTAAATCAAAAGAGTCACCCACAAATGTCAAAACCACGGGATAGGTATCTATAATCTTGAAGGCTTCAACTAGCATCTCTGCCTCATCGTCAAAATAGATTATCTTAAGCTCTTTAGGAAAGTCTTTGCCTTTCTGACCTTCAACTGACCCAGCTCGTTTTAAGACAAAACATTGGTTGAGTCCTTCACTGTCAGACAGACCTATTGCAGTAACCGGATACTGTGACACACGAGCATCAGGAACTCGGTTGACCACAGGAGTGTAAACCTCAATATCAAGAGCAATTCGTTTGATGTCAGGGACTTCAGTGAAGAACATAGGAGAATAAGTGGAGATTATGGATTCAAGACCCTCTTCATCAGCAATTGTATTCTTGAAATCATCAAGAGTCTTTGTATCAACATCAGGAGGAACTGCAGTCAAGTTCCCTTTCTCAATTTTATACATGAGTCCGGGCACAAGATTTCTATCATATGTATAGCACAAGTGATAACGAATAGTAGCCTCCCAAGCATGACTTACATCATTGGCGTCAACCAGTTTATTTCTCATTGCTGCAGCACCTCCACCTATACTCAGTGGATTATCACCAATGAGCTTCGTCATTGCTACCTGTTTGTCATGCAAGAGATCGTGAAGCTGAACTGTCTCTGTTTTCACAAAGCCTGGATTGCTCTTCACTTTTGATTCAACCATCTGTGGAGGCCAATCAGTATAGAGGTAGGGTTTATGGCCAGTATTATCAATCCAGAAATAGACTTTCTTCGATTTTGGATCATAGAGTCGAGCAACCGCCTTATTCAATTGACCTGAGTAATCTATGGAGAGGAGAAATGAGGGAGAGAGGTTCTTAGGAGTCTCTCTCTCACCAATTGGGATTTGAAGTACAGGCTCTTCGATCTCTCCATCATCAACAAGTTCATCTTCATCTTCGTTTGTGGGTTGAGAGTCACCTATCGGCTCGGGTGGATTTGGAGCGTTAGTTTGCTTCGGAACTGTATTTTTCCTTTCTCGGACTGCATCGATGGTAGGTGCTGGTACAGGTACAACTTCCTCATCTCCGAAGAAGTCTTCTAATGAAGATTGATTTTCATCTGCAGATTTCTCGTCCTTCACCAAATTCATCCACAGATTTAGTTGAATGAACTTTACTGATAAGCACTTCCCAATTAGCTCGTGACCCTCCGTGGACTTCATTAATGGCCGATGTTTATTTCCAGACATGACAGGAGTACAGGTAACCAAGACAACAGGAAGAGTGGTGATAGCACGGCTCAAGCCTGGAAACGATATTCTTCATTCAATAGAAAAAATAGCTACTGAGAATAAGATTCAATCAGGTCAGCTCAGTATGATTGGTGCTGTTTCTGGAGTTCATCTTGGATACTTCGATAGAGAAGAGAAGGTCTACAAGGACTTCAGAATTGAAGAAGATCTTGAGATTGTTTCAGGCATTGGCAATATCACCAAATATGATAACAATTATGTGATTCATGCCCATTTAGTAGCAGCAGACCAGACAGGTAGATGCTATGGAGGACACCTACTTGAGGGATGTGAGGTGTCAGTCACCATTGAACTTATCATCATAGAAATCCCTGAGTTATTGCGTGCAACTGATGAGGCAACTGGCCTTAAGTTGCTTAACATCTAGAACGAATCTCTGATTAATTTGGATACTCGTTCTAGCTCCTCCCGAGGAGCCATAGACTCATGATATCCGGGTGGAAACTTGAACCCAAAGGGGTCCCCCTTACTTCTCGGGATAGCATGAAAGTGCAAATGAGCAATCTCCTGACCAGCTCCTTCGCCATTTGCTACAACATTAATCACACCTTCAGCGCCTGTTGCCTTCAATACAGCTCGGGTCAATTCTGAGAGTTTTCGAGACATATGAGCTAAGACATCACCATCAACATCTAACATGTTGACAAAGTGTTCTTTTGGAATGAGTAGACAGTGACCAGTGGTGATTGGAAAGACATCCATAAAGGCGATACAGACATCATCCTGAAATACCACCGAAGATGGGATCTCACCCCGTACTATCTTACAGAATATACAATCATCTGAACTCATGTTCTGATAATGTGGAGAGGTGTGAAATAAAGGATTCGAAGTGCACGGGTAATGTGCGCACAAGTCTAATTAGCGTAAATGCCTAGGATAGACAACAACCGGCAATATAGGTGCATCCTCTTGAGTGGAAGAAGACCAAAGATTTACTTCGACCAAACACAGAACGAACGTGGAAGGCTCGATAGCACATACTCTGAACTAGGTAAGATTCTGAGAGATAATGACTTTGATGTAGAGCCCTATACAGAGTTCATGCTTCTCGCGAAGAATCTCAAAGATGCAGATGTTTTGGTTTTTGGATGTCCGAATAGTTCCAAGCTGCGATCTCCAGAGATTGATGTTCTTCTAAAATTCGTGAAGAACGGAGGGGGTCTCATGTTACTCTCCTTATCTGGTGGCGATAAGGGTTTGATGAATAACATGTCCCAAGTATCAGAAGAGTTTGGAATAATATTTGATAATACTGCAGTCAAAGACGAAAGGCATAATGCAGGAATTCCGACGATGCCTATCATCAGGGAGATTGTACCACATCCAACAACAGAGGATGTAGAAGACCTACTCATCCCCTCTGCATGTAGCTTACGACTAACCAGTAAAGCCATCGCATTGGCTCGGACATCAGATGTAGCAGATCCAAGTAATGTCCCTATCATAGCAACAGCAGAGCCTGGGAAAGGGCGTGTTATGTGTATAGGAAGTTATGAGATCTTTAGAAGGGGAGGCGGGTTAAAGAATAAAGGAAATGCAATATTTGCCGTTAATGCTTTCAAGTGGCTGAGTGGTGAGTTCCTGATGACTAAGCCTAGTTCTGTTGTAAAAGAACAGGAAAAAACAGAGAGCGCGAAGACAAAGGAAATGTCTGCTCAAGTAGATTCCGCGCAATCAGTAGAATTCGAACAGACCCTTAGAAGACTTGTAAATGCCGTATTTGACCTGCAGAAAGATATCTCTAACATAAAGGAGCAGGTAGGAAGTGTTGAATCAAATATCGAACTACTCCGAAATCAGTTTCAGGACTTCGCAGAAAAGACGCAGCAACAGCTGGGTGTGATGATCCCTGCAAGACAGTTCAAGACCGCAGAAGAAAACAAGGCGGCAGATATCGAAGCCGATATCAAATCGTTACTAAAAGAAGTCACATCTATTGATCAGCTGTGTGAACATATCGAACAGAAATATGCAACAGGTGCAATGTCTAAAGAGTCCTATACCGAACAAATTGAGAAACTCAATACAAAATTGACTAGCTTGAGAAAAAAGATTGAGAAGAAGCAGAAAGAGCTTGAGCAACTCAAGACTCCGGAATAATCGTAGATTCATTCGTTGCAAACTTTTCCGAGTCTATTTTCAGTGATATCCTAAGATGTCTGAAAAAAGAGTCAAATCCGTGAGTCAGAGCTTCGACCCCGAATGAAAAAGCCTCATGCAGAACATATCCTATTAGTATGAGAGTAACGATTCCAATATACACATAGCGGCCTGGAATGATGATTAGAAGACCTAATAAAATAGGATTTAGAATCATGTAAATCGAAGCTTTGGATCTCTCTATTTTTGTAGTAATCACACTTGAAACGGGTTGAATGGAAAAGAAGGGAATAATCGCCACAAAGTAGTATTTGTAAATTCCGCGAGGAGAGAAGATGTGAACAGATAACATCAGGAGAAGCGTAAGGAATAGCATTCTCCGCCAGAAATTGGTGTGAGTATTATTAGGTGTGACTTGTTTTAGCATGAACGGAAGGATGATGAGAATGGAGATTGCTAGAAAGATACTGTAGTATGTTGCTTTGTTAACAAAATCAACCAGTTCGATAGGAGCTCCAAAAAATATCAAGAAAGCCGCGGGGGTTATCGGTTGTGACAAATCTGGAAGCGTGGTTAGATTGGTCAGAAGAACTCCGCCAGGCACCTCAAATATATAGTGGAGGTAATTCTTGATGTCAAATAGAAAGGGGAGTGAAACCGCTATAACATAGATTACAGCTAATCCAGCCATCTTACTAATATTCTTCAGATCAAAGACAGCATGTAGGGGTCTCGTTGTTTCCACTTGGCCTTCAGGGAACTTCACTTCATGCTTCTTTATGAGGATGATAATCAATGGGATTAGAAGAAAGAAGGCCATCTGTTTGAACAGCGCGGCTGTGACCATAGCTAGGGTTCCTGATACTCGTCTGCCTTTCATGAGGAGGTAGAACGACAACATCATGAAAAATACAAAGGGCGCTGGATTAAGCCACTTGAAAACTGTATGAAATAGCACAATGGGATTGAAGAGGTATGTGAATACAGATATCTCTGCAACTCTTCGATTGTTTGAGATGTAAGCACTTATACCATAGACGGGAAATGCTGTAAGATATCCAAAGAGAGTGAGAAGAAATCCAATCCCAAAAGGATCAATAGGCAGAACTAGACCTATTGCACAGAGATATACATAGAGAGGGGGAAAGAAGTATGGAGTGTCGTAGATTCCATTTCCAACTATACTCCTATCGAAAATACTTGAATAAGGCGCAATACCTCTTAGAAATTGTTCCCCCCATGTATAATAATAATAATCATAGTCTACATACCCTTCGAAATTGAAATTAATTGTTAGACCGAACAATTGAAACTGACCGGTACCTCCCCAAGATGCTCTGAAGGGACGCTCACCAGCTGAAATGAACTGAGAAGCTGCGGACGAGAACACCCATATCCATACCAAGGCGGCCAATACAAGAATTAGTATGAGTACAATATTCCTTCGTGCAACCTCTTTGAAATCACCAATGTAGTCTTCTTTCCTCCGAAACATCACTTCATCTCTCAAGGTGCAAATTGCTCTGCTTCTGGGGATTTCAGAATTCCATTAAAATCATCTAATGGAAATTGATGTACAGAGTTTCCACCCAATGTAAACAGAGTCAATATTATCAATCCAGCTATTAATGTGCATCCAAAAAGAAGGAAGATAGCATCACCAAGTAAGAACCAGGTCCAAGTGGCAGTGATACTTCCTATAAGAAGGAAACAATCAGATAACAATCGAAACCTCTTCTGTATCTGTGTTACGAGTCCGAGTACCCACATTATGATAAACATACTAGAGAAAATCATAATCTGGCGTACCAAGAAGGAAGTGACAGTCCAACTTAGAATGTATGTTTCTATACTGAATATGAGAATAAGAACAGCTATTGTACTTGACAGGGTTTTAATGACATAGTTTAGGTCGATGAGCTTCTCTTCGTTTGATAAAATACCATTTGTGGCAATTGATAGAATCTGTACACCTACGAAGATCATAACACCCATCAATAAAATGAGCAGCAGAATGACTTCAAGGGATGCAGCCAACCATGCAAAACAGATGGAAACACCGAGAATGATGAGCGTTGAACCTGACACGATAGAAAAGATTACGATTATCCATTGAAGAATCCGGTATCGTAAGGATTGAGATAACCTACCCTGATAATGAATAGTTCCGAAGCGTATGTGAAAGATAGAACCAATAATTGACTTCAGGAAACCAAAAGGACGCTTAATTTCATGATAGAGGCGGTCAAAAAGGGATGACAGTGAGTAGAATACGAATATCAAGATAACATATCCAAAATAGAAGTTACGATCAGGAATTAGAATTAGGAGCGAGAAGAGAACAGGCATCCATATCATTGATAGCGAGAACGGAACATGTTCGCCTTTTCCGCGAATCATCCGAGCTGATGAGAATATCGAGAAGAATGGGCCAAACATGGTGAAGTAATACTTGAAGACTCCTCGAGACCCTGTAAGGTTGGTCCAGAGCATAAGGAGCATCGTGAGAAACAAGATTCGACGAAGATATGTCTGCTCCTCGCCTTTGTATTTGTCAAGGAGTAGCATGAGTCCTGCATACACGACAATTCCAAAAAAGAACGGGCCTGAAGAAACGATTAACATATCTAAGAACTCAGCAAATTCAGGCATATTATACATGATTGGGAGAACAGGTAGTCTGATGGGAACATTGTAAGGAATTGGATCAACATAATTTCCATCGAATGAGAAAGAACCGAGTGCCAAGGACCAAAATCTCAAGAAATCTAATCGAGCAAGAATGAAAGGAAGCATGATTGCGCCTACATAGGAAAGTGCCAAAACAATACTAACAGCAAATCCTCGAAAATCAAAGTATTCGAATAGAAAATCGAATTCCCTTGCGAGAGACTTCCTCTTACTTTTTTCTTCAATGGCACCATTCTCACTACTCAGAGTATTTTTCTCAGAATCTTTCTCTTTCCTTTCACGGGCTCTCACAAGAAGATAGACAACAAGAGGAATCCCAAGAAACCAAGCTGTCTGTTTGAAGAGCGCTGCTGAAATTATCAATATTGTAGCAATATGTTTCCTTCCCTTTACAAGAGCATAGAATCCTGTAAAGAAGAAGAAGTAGAATGGGGCAGGATTCAACCAGAGATAATCAATATGATAGAGCACCAAAGGATTTAGAGTGTATGTTAACGCGGCAATCTCTCCTACTCGGGGATTTTTGGAGAGCTCTCTAGCTAATCCATATACTGGGAGAGTTGTTGAGTATCCAAATATTGAAAACAATAGACCAATACCCCAGTTTCCAGGTCCAATTATTCCTTCTAATGCAATCCCAGCTGCATAGAGATAGGCAGTGAGAGGAGGGAACATGTAAGCTCCATTCTCATTTACTATCCCATCCATTTCCAAGTAACCAAAACCATTAGAATAAGGCATCACTCCATCTAGTAAGTTGTGTCCCCAATGAACATAGTAAAAGGAATAATCACTAAAGCCCTCAAACTGATACAAAACCGTATACCCAAAGAGTTCAAACTCGCCAGGATCAGGAAATGGACCTAGCCATGAAGTTCGTGAGTTCCAGAAGGAAGTGTTAAGATAATCAACAAGTGCAATATTAAAAACAACAGACCAGACTACGAAACCAATAAGCATCACAGCAAGAAGATAGCGATATTCGCTGAGGAATCGTGATAGTTGGCGCCCCCATTTTAAGAGTAAATCATCAAATTGGCGAACTGAATTGATTATCCAAAACCGATACCCTTCTTGGACGCCCATGATGCAATGTCAAACTGCGTTACTCATTAATATTTGGCCTTACGCTGAAATCTAATCATTTACCGTTCAAGGGTTGCTGTACTGCTAAATCCAGCTTTTGCCACCTCGACAATAGGTACTCCCTCCCAACCTTGAACATCAGTATGTGTGATAAGCAGAATCTGTTCGAAGTTACTATCATTAATTAGATTCGATACTACAGACTCTCTACGAGCCTTGTCTAAACCTCCAAGCGGTTCATCAAGCATCACTGTCTTGACCCGAGGTGTGGTTATGGGACTGTCCTTTAGAGGGCGTATGCTGCTCATAGTGCGGCTAATACCAAGTCTGAGCGCAAGACTGATTGCAGTTCGGTCTCCAAAACTTAACTGGGATGTTTTCTTCCATGCTTGGTCGCGTTCGTCCCATATCTTAAGAAGAAGTCCAGCTCCCGAGCGTTTTGTAGCTGGAGTCGGCTCTAAATCTATGCTTGTATATTGAGCATTTGTAAAGAACCTGACGTATTGATTTGTCGCACTCCTGATGATACCGATGAGTCGCTTCTGAAAGACATAATCTGCGACAAATCCGTTTACGAGATTTCGACGAACATATTTAGCATGCTGATTGAGACCCTCCATCTCCTGAATTTCAGCACCCATCTGCTTCATCAGAATCTCTTTTCCCTCTAGTTCAGTAATAAGTGCTTGTTCTTTCCCAATGTTCTGCTCAATTTCAGAGGTGCTTTTCTTTGCTCCTCGAAGGTCTCCTTTTAGAGCTGAAACATACGATTGCAAATCAGCAATGGTGGGCATATTGAACTTCTTGAGAAGAGAGTTTAGATCTGCTATGTCAGCAGCCTGAAGAACGCTGGATAGTTCTTGTTCAGATTTTTCAATTGTCTGTTTGATTTCTCTTACTTGTTCTTGAGTTACCTTCACTTTTTCAGCAGCATTTGTTGACAGTGTAATTACGGACAAACGCTGCTCAAACTTTTTCGCATCTGCAATTTGCAGCTTGCGGCCTTTATCGAGCTCTTTTGTTTTAAGATCTCCTTCACGGATTGCTTGTTTATATTCCGAAACAAGGCGGTCTCGTTCTTTCAAAGATAGGGGTTTGGAGCAGGTGGGACAAATTACTTCATCTTTTGCATGTCCTGGCTTTGTCAGAATATCGATTTTTGTTTTCAGGTCACTTTGGATGCCAGAAACTTTTCCCATCTCTTCAGAAACTTGTGTTATTGTGGCATTCAGTGCATCTCGCTCAGACTCAACCCGTTCCTTTTCTCGCTTTAGTGAGTCTATTCGTGCTTGAATGATTTCAGGTTCAGCATCAAGTATGCCAGCCTGCGAGAGATTCCGCTCAACTTCTTTCGTGGTAAGTTCTAGTTCGTGTTCCTTCCGCTCAATCTCCGAGGAAACCCTACTCATAATTTTCAGTTTATCATCATCAGGAATCCCTTTCAGTGTCCTTTCAGTTGAAAGAATCTCTTCGTTTCTATTCTTGATAGAAGACTCATAATCTGAGATTCGTTTTCTACAATGATCAATCTGTTCTTTGATATCGTCAGGAGAGCGATAGTCAGCACGAAGAGCTCGTATTTTGGAATCAAGGTCTGATTCGAAATGCTCAAGATGATTAGACATTCGATTTAGTAGCTCAATATCATATATATCGACCAAGAGATTTCGAAGCATTACGGGTCCCGCAGTTGAGATGGCAGCAACTTCTCCTTGACGCACTAATATTGTGTTTTGAGCCTGCTTCCACTCCAGTCCAAGAATCTCATCTATTTTAGTTGCGACAGATTGTGTCTTGTCAGCAATACGTTTCCAAGCTTTTCCGGTCTTGGTGAATAATACCACATTTGTCTTATCTGCAGGATTGTAAGATCTATCGATTTTGAACTGCGCTCCTGCCACTTCGAAGGTTAGAACAACGCTGCAAAAGGTCGAACTGAAACTGATGAGATCATCATTATTTAATTCAACTGAATCCGAACCCCAGAGAGCCCAGAGAATAGCTTCGAGAAGAGATGATTTTCCAGTTGAGTTCGGACCTCGAATAATGATAAGACCTTCTGGGAGAGTAGTCCCATCATCAGGGAGAGTCAAATCCAAAAAAGGCTTGAAATTACGAACTTCAAGTTTCAGAAGCTTCAAGAATCATCCCCCATCAAAGATTCAGAGGTCATTTTCCCATCTCTTTTCCCTACAGAGAACTCCAAAGAAGTGACAGCGATTTTAGTAAGTTTATCCAGGTCTAGGCTCTTGTCAATATCAAGAGTGTTCAAATAGTCACGAAAATCATTTTCTGGGTCTTCAATCAAATATTCGGACTCGATCTCCGGATATGATGCAGCAACATACTCCGAATCAACTGTCTGCCGAGTGGACCAAACAAACTGGGCAACGTTGTATTCAGAGTCCTGTGAAAGGACTTTCAATCGAAAGTCTTCAAGAGCTACTCCCAAATCAAAGGAGCCTAAACGATGTGAAACGCCTTCAAAGACAATACGGACCCTTGCAGCTGTCTTGGCGTCCCATGCTGTAACCAATCCTTTACTCGAGAACCATTCATGAAGATTCCCTACAACAGACTCAACCGTATCATCCTCTGCAAATGATAGCTTTTCGTTCAATACTTGACGGGCGAATTCGAGCTTATGCGGAGTGATTACCGGCGCTTTTCCCGCTTTAAGGTCAATGACTAAGAATCCCTTATCGTGAGAAGATTCGTCAAACCGCCATCTTTCTGGAGAACCTGCATACCATGCGTTTTGAGATTGTTTTCTCTGCTTATGGTCGTGACCTAAAGCAATGTAGTCGTAGTTCATACTGAAAATAGCACTATGGAGTGTCTTGTCTAAATCCATCCCATGAGCAACTCCAACGGCTGGTCGAAGCCGTTCTCGCTTCTGCTGACTGGTTATCCAATCATCAAACTTAGTAATCATATCAGATGATCGCAGGACTGCGTAGTCGATGAATGGAAAGCAAAAGACATCTAATTTCTCATAGGAATAAGCAAGAGGTCTGTCCTCACGAATAGCGGCCTTGATATCCTGTTGAGTTGCAACATCCAATCCAGGTACAGCTAACTTAAGTCCATCCAAGAGAGAAACTTCTAGTAATCTATAGAGGCCATGATTGCCCTCCAGTATAAGGACAGGAATCCCAGTCTTCTTGATGAAGTTCTGAAGAACAGATATTGCAGTTTCTTGAGCGACAACAGGGGGTTGCGATGGATTTCCTTCCCAGGGGGAATTGTAGAGATCACCTGAGTGAATCACCAAATCAACTGGAGGATCGAGTACTGCAATTCTATCGAAAAGCTCAGTAAATCGCTCATAGAAGTCATTCTCCAAGAGCTGCGTTCTCATCTCCTGCCCCCAGACATTATGACGAACACCATCTCTAGGTCGACTGCCTAGATGAGTGTCGGAGATGTGAGCGATTCGAGCAGACATTTAGAGACCTCACATGATGTGTTCTTCTGTCTTCTTAGGTCTAGCATCTTTATATCGCTGCTTATCCTTTTCATAGATATCATCAAAGAGAGGAATCCGTACTGGCAGGGGGAGCTCTCTGTATGATGCTGTGACAATTGCCTCACCACGGGCCATGACACGGAACTCGCCCTCAAAGCCTGAGATATTCACACTTGCATTATCAATACACGCCTTTATCTCTCGTTCATTTCCCAGACGGAGGTTAATCTCAGTATTCATCTGACTCAGAATGACATTATCGAGAACACTGACCTGTTGACTCACTACAAGGAGACCTATGTTGAACTTCCGACCCTGACGAGATATGTCCTTGAACACGGATTGTCCCCGCATAAGCTCAGGATTTAGAATAGATGGAGCTTCTTCCACTGTGATTTGAATCACAGGAAGCGATTTTGGGTCTCGAACTTCAGCATCGTCTTTCATTCCACCTTTACTATAGAATGCACGAGCTTTGTCCTTCACCTTGCTGAAGAAACTCCTCGGAAGCCGCATCTCGGCTTGGCGCTCAAAGTCACCAAGATTACCACTGCTCTTCAAGGCTCGACGCATATCAGAAAGCGTCCGGGTGATAATTGTGGTGAGCAAGAACTGTTCTTGGTCACTCATTAAGCTAGTATTGACAACAAGCACTCTGCCAGTTTCCATTGCATAGTAAATATCTGCGAGAATTGACGAGCCTTTTTCAATAAACAGTGGTGAACGTTCCAAGAATCTCAATCGACGCTTTACAGCTTTAAGGGTTCCTTGAGCATCATCCTTGCTATCTTCCATATTGATAATTGTACTAATCCAATCATCATTCGAGGCTGCATACTGGGCTTCAATGAACGAAGACATTTGTGGAGAGAACTCCATAATCGAGTAGAGGTCTCTAGGTCGAATTTCTGACCAAAGAATACGAATCTCTCGAGCATATCTACCAATTTCCCGCGTAGTCGCGCTCCTGTGAGTTGTGAGATAATAGAAATCTCCAATCACATTGGAGCGGGTAGTGCTACTCATATCTTCAATAATATGTTGAATACCATGCTTGTCGACGCCCTTTGCAAACTCATCATGGGGATCGATGCAGAAAGCAGAGATTCTGGTACTATTTTTGTTCGGATTGCGGATTGCGTCGAGATTTGTGTCAATCATTGATTTTATGAGGACCATCATGAGATTGCTCTTACCAGATCCAGTGGATCCAAAGATGCCAACATGCATTGGAAGGAATTTACAGGGAATTCTAATTGGCACATCAAGTGTATCTTCGCCGACCTGCAAGTCGCCAACGAAGATTTCTCCGTCTGTTTGACATTCGAGCATATCCCGTACAGATTCATCAGAAGTGCCATGCATCGGGCGATACACAGACGCCAAATGATCCGGCATTCGTCGAGGAGCCTTGAAGGTCCATTCTCCCTTCTTATCCTTCTCGGCATATCCTAACATCCTTCCACCAACTGAAAGGAGCATATTTCTCTCGATACCGGACAGGTAAGCATCGCCTTCGACCATTAATGTACTAGCAACTCTAGACATATCATCTACTTGCCGTAGATAATTCTCCAAACCCAGAACTCTGAAGAAGAATACGCGTTCATGGCCATCACGATCTGAGTAAATCATAAAGATCTCACCGACGCTAATGTCACGATTGCTTCCCATTATTCCGAGTGAGGTTTGATTGCCCACTCCGACTTTTCCGTAGAGTTCACCCAGTTTATCTCTATCTAGATCCATTTCTATCGCCTCAAATCATCATAGATTGTAATCAGCCCTGTATGAGTCAGTCTTGCGATCATCAAATCCCAACTCATGACGTACATCTCGTACAATTTCTTTCGCAATTCTAAGGTCCTCAAAGCTCAATTTACAGCTTTCATGCGCCAGAGCTAGAGCAACAGGATACCCGTACCATCGGGCATCTCTGGACATGAATTCTATCTCTCTGAAAAGAGCTTTTTCATTTTCCCGTGTCGATTTAGGATCACCAGCCACAAAGACGTTCTTTAACCACCACACTCTATCAAAATCAATTCTAGACGGTCTGTTGTCCCTCGAGAAACTGAAGAGATAGGGTACCGCCAACATAGGAGGGATATAAGCGCGTTCCTCAATGATATGGAGACCACCGCCCGGATCATCTTTAGAGGGAAGATGACAGAACCATTTCGCACCTTCACCTAATTGATCCTTTGCTACATTTGCTATTCGATGGGCAAAGGGAATGGTATGGTTCTTGCTCACAGCACAGAGAATCACGTTCTTCTGACGGGCCAGGGAACAGAGGTCTCTTAGCATAAACCCGCTTGGCATTGAGGGATAGTGCCTAACAAAGTGCATGAATATAGACATCGCACCATCTAGCAACATATACTTCGGGCAGAGATCGCTCTCAAGAAGATGTCTTACTGCTGCATATTCACTGACTTTCCTAAGTTCCTCATGGACTGTTGTATTCGTTAAGACCTGCGTGCGTGATATGAGGGATCTCATTTCTCGAAGTCGTTCAGTATAAGGCGCAAACTCCGAACCTGCAAAGTCAGAAATGCTAGTAATCTTGCCATCAGTATAATCTCGGAAGAAGGGTAAAATAATACTGATAATATCTTTTAATGGATAGATTTCGGCTAGTGATTCAGCCATTTTTTCTCTGGCATCATTTCTCACGCCAGAGTGCCAGTGTGCATCAACATGGGGTTGTTCACCTACTTCCTTCTCAAGAGTAGCTCGGTCAATCGGAGAGAACAATGAGTCACTGTGAGTATTCGAAGTCAATACTATTGTGGAGGTACTCAATAGATGAACCCGTATATCATCAAGAGTGACGAGACTCTCCGTGCCAGATCCATCGACTGCAGCCACTAAGAAATCGTCATCTAGAACAACATCTGAAGGATATGTATCGATGCTAGTTAGCAACTTTTCACGAATTCGTACCTCATCTTTAACAAACTCCTGTTCATCCCGACGATCCTGCTGGTTACTTATATCTGAGAATACAAGTTTCAGTGTTTTTCTAAACTTCTCAGCAAGTATCTTCTCAAGCATAGAATTCGACCCACTCCGATGTATAGGAAGGATTCAGTCCCACATTACTCTGTCTTGATCACTTCATAAAAAGATAGCACTCGACAAAATGGAGAGGGCATTGTAGGAGCAGAAAAGCGCTCAAACAGCCACTTGAACTGCATAGAGTCGCAATTTCCTTTTAAGGAGCCGTCACATCGGTTCAATAGCAGCAGTGATTCTGGCGCGACCGTGCTAGTGAACTTGACGGGAAGTGATCGTTTGCTGAGCATCACCTACTTTGGACATACATCATTTGCATTGGAATCTAAAGGAACAGTAGTTCTGTTAAACCCGGGAATTTGGGAAAACAAACCTGTTGTTCCAGATGATTTTAGTGCAAGAATCGTAATAGCAACAAACCGAAAGGATGATGCAATCGGAAACTCAGCCGCGATATCAGTAAACTCCAAGGCGTGGTTCCTTGGAAATAAAGAAACTGTTGAGAAGGCTACTGAACAGGGAGTCAAACCCTGGCTTCTTCATGTTCTTGAAAATGAGGTTCCATACGAGGTGCCCGATGTTCGAATCACCCCATACAATCTTTCAAGGATTGATGAGGAGAAAGATGGACGTATTGATAATCTAGGTCTCCTAATTGAGATTGGTGGTATGAGGATTGGCTACCTTGGTGATACAACAATTCGTGGTCCATTCGAGTTATTGGAGATGGATATTCTCATTACACCAATTGGTGGTGGAGCTACATTTCCGGTGAAAGATGCTGTGAGTCTTTGCATCGATGCCAAACCTCGAATAGGTATACCAATGCGATGGACTTCAGAAGAACAACCTATGAAATTCTCTAAGTACCTTGAGCAGTTTGGGCAGGGAACTGAGGCAGTTGTGATGCAACCCTCCCAGAAACTCTCAGTTCAATGGGCGGCAGGAAACGAGTTTCGATACGAGCTAAACTGATATTCTCTCTTTGAGTCACTAAGGCAGAAGATTCCCTGAATCAGTGAGCATATGACAATGGGTGTGCAATAGATGAGTGAGAATGAAAAGAAGAATGTGATTATTGACCTCGAAGAATCTGAGAGGGTTCAACTCGGTGGTCGTAGTGAACTTGAGAGCATCGACACTTCAGGTGTCATGAGTGTTGTTAATGTATCTGACAGAAGTCGAATTTGGAATGTCAAAGTGCATCTTGGGGACTCTCGGGGTTCCACCGATATCAGTAAAGAATCACTGGCAGCAGGAGAAGTGGATATTGGGAGCAAATGGGAGAGTAGATACAAGGTATCAGTAGATGCACCAATTGTGAAGCTTTCAGAGATTTTTGATACCTGTGGGGACATTGATACTGAAGATCCTCATTGGGCATATGTTAGTGGCAAAGACAATCCAGTCAAGATCACACTATCCATCAAGAATGAAACTGATGGCGAAATTGACAACATCATTCTCAATAAGACAGTTCCACCTGAATTATCTGACATTCAAATTCTATCCACAAAATCAGGTCATGCGGAGTATGATGAAGGAACAAAGCAGATTGTCTGGAAAGACTTTCTCATATATCCACATGAAGAAACGGCTATAGTCATTGGAGCCACCGGAGTTATTGATGATACTGAGCCAAGAAGCGCAGGAGAGATTGTCCTCACCTATAGAGGAGAGGGACAACAGAGATCAGTTCTGGATCCAGATCTTACTGCACTCACTGAGTTCCTTATGGGAATAGAAACTGCTGAAACAGAACCCAATCAATGGGAATGCACACTTGAATGCTCGAATGAGAGTGATTTGATTGTACGACTTGATAAAGCAGAGGTCTTCGTGACACCTGAAGGAGGCGGCGAGAAACGAAAAATGATTGATGCCTCACCATCAATCGAGATGACACCAAATCAGCAATGGAAAGCATCTTTTACTGTAGCAAGTAAAGAAACACCGAAGTGCACACAAGATCTTCTCTATACTCCTGTCAGAGTTGTTACTAAGCGAGTGCTTGGCACAATCGAAAAGGCGCCTCAAATAATACCTGTCGCTAAAATCGATTACATAAAGACCTTCGATCCACCATCGGTCAACAGCTTTGATAAGACTCCAGTTGAAGTGACCATTGAAGTCAAAAACACTGGTACTGCAAAGCTCAACGAGATTACCATTATTGATAATCTTCCTGGTGACGTAATGCCTCCGACCAGTGAGCATGTCACTGTTTGGATTAAGGGAAAGGAATTTTCCGGACCTTTTGAGTTCATCATCGATCCCGAGGACCAAGAGCCTGAGAAACATCACAAGGTCACATTCACAGTCAAAGACCTCAAAGACTCAGTTGGAGAGATAGAGCCTGGTGAAAGTGTCAAAATTAACTATGCTGTCATGGCATGGAGAAACAGGCCTGAAAAGGAATATCCATCACCAATTGCTTGTTCTGCTAACACTCATCCAGCGGGAATTGAGGCTGAGATGTCAAGTCCTCAGGATGGGCATAAGCTAGGAGTTATCTATAAGAAACGTGCTATTTCAACGAAGAAGGCAATCAACAAGGGTGCAAATGCAGGAGAGTATGTTGTAGTTCTTGTTGTTTCCAATAATGGAGAAGTGACGGCTGAAAACATAAAGATGACCGACTGGATTCCAGCTGCTTTCGAGTATGTTTCCACTGATCCGGAGGATGACCATCCAACCATAACAAAGGTGGATGATGGAACAAACATGGTCTGGAACTGGACCCGCATGAACCCAGGCGATCAAAAGAAAATGAAAGTCACCGTTCAGGGCGAGGGTGAGTATGAACGTCGTGAGCCAGAAGTAACCTCAATCTAGTATTTTCACTTCATTGAGTAGGCACCGGGCGTTCACCCGGTGTCTATTCAGAATTTACGCCAACTATTCTTTCTCGAGATCTTCAATCTCTTTCCTTGTTTCTTCTAGTGCTGCGTCGATATCCTCTAATGGGATATAGTCCTCATCTTCTTCGGGCTCGCGAGTCTCCAACCTGTAAAGTACCTTGAAGCCCTTGAGTGTCTTATGGATTGCATCCGCAATCTCCAAAATCGCAGTTCCGATATGTGTTTCCTTCAATTCTTCATCGGTATGTTCGTAAACAAAATCATATGGACCCTTGACTGGTTTGAATCCCAACTCAAGGAGTTTCTTAACAACTTCTGATGGTGATGCACCTTCGCTATAGAACCAAACTTGAACGTGTGTGACATACCTAGACATAATAGATTACCTCATCAATACTGGATACAGGCTTCGCTCGGTGTGTGACATATGACTTTTGCTATTGGTCTTCGAACTCAATTGTGTACTTGTAGAGAAGCATCTTCATGCTCAAGTACGTGTTTCCACAGGTCCCAGCAATCACATTTTAGACTATCAAAAACTCGCACATCTTGATTCAAAGAAAATGTTCGAATAGCATCAATGAAGGAAGAATCACACTTACCACAATTATGCGTACCTCTACTCTTGCCTGCAGCAACAGGGTCACAGACAATGTTCACAGTACTCGCACCAGTAAAACTCGCATGTCGCAGAACCTCAACTACACTCCATAACCATGGAGGTCGATACTTACCCTTCTCCCACAGAGATTCAACGAGTGTATTGCGTTGTACATTTACTGGATTCAAAGATATCGTTGTCACTCCGAGAGATACAGCATCAGTCACTGTCTTCTGGGCATCTAGAAGGGCAGACCTCTCTGTCATAAAAGGGGGTTTCAATAGAACATAAGCTCGTGTACCGATGTTGTGTTTCTTGCCAACCAGCAAAGACTCTCTAAAAGAATCGAGATTGAAATTCTTGTTTATGCAGATAGACCTCACAAAATCACTGCTACTCTCTAATCCAATTCCAAGTTCAACTACTCTGTCTCCGAGAATTCTTCGTACATCAGCAAGAACTGTGTCAGTCACATACTCGGGTCTTGATTCCAAGACTACCTCCTTTATCCGATCATCAACGGAGATTGCCCGTAGTATCCGATTTCGGGTTTCTTGGGGGATCTCATCGGAGTCCAAGAAGCTACCACTTGTGTATATTTTTACAGAAAGAGGCGAATCTAGCTTCTCAAGCTGACTCATTGCTGTTTGAAATTGAAGGAAGAATTCTTCCGCTGTTGGATTTCTATTTACTCCATCTAAGAGATAGCTGCACATAGTACAACCACCCTCATCACCGCGCGCATGAGCGCATCCAATCGAAGATAGTACAATTGAGAGAGCAGTTCCTTTTGTAGAGCCAATCCTACTAGGCGCAGTCCATGCAGCAGAAGGTTTTGTTGGACTCTTTGACCTTCGCCTTGGTATCGATTCGCCACGTGCACGAATTGAAGCCTGTTTCACTTCATTTCGAATCTGTTCATATGCCAAATCCATCAGTCTCCTTCAAGCTTATGTCGCACACTCACAGCGCGGCCTCTATCCAGTTCACACATCTCTCTGCCCGACATCTCGCTTCGACCGACAGCAGTCACTTCACCCTTATTATTCAACACAATCACTTCATCCCCAGGTCGAATGGTAGCATCAGCCTCTCTTACACCAACAGCAAAGATGGACCCACCCTTGACTGAAGGCGCATCCAGATGTACCCAATAACGGTTCAGTGGTGCTAGGCGTCTTGCCCCATCGAGTGTCAAGGATAGTAAACCGGTATCAGCAACGTAGGAACACACCTGTTCTTTCCCTACGCGGCACAAGATTTGCCTGTAGGGTTTCCCCCCCAACCTTGCGTCTTCAGGAACTAATGCATCTCCAGCTCCTGGACCAAACTGGAAATCAGCGGTTGCTCGTACAATCTCCTCTAGCTCTTGAGGTTTAGACCCCTTGATTGCCAGAATATCCTTCAAATCGCCTAGAGTTTCCTGTAAATCTTCTCGAGACTCCCAACTTGTGGGAGAAGTTTCCATACTGGTATAGATTATACTCTGAGATATTCTATTCTCAGCAGCCTGTACAATACTAAGATATCCGCCAGACACATGAGCAACAATAACTGTGTTTGAGTCGAACTTACTCATATGTGAAACAAGGGCATCTGCAGCTAGATTCGTTTCTTCTGAATCCCAATCTCCAGTGACAGGAATATCATAACTCGCAGCAGGGAACATCCTTTCTAATTCTCGCGGAACTAGTCCGAGCGGTGATGTCAGGATGATTTGAGCAATCTGCGATGTGGCATTGCCAAGAGAGGTCTCTATGGTCTCAAGAAATCGACGATGGGATTTGGAGTCAGAATATGGCTTTCGAGCTGAGCAGGGCAATAGAAGCGCGATCTTCTTGTGCGCAGGAGGTCTGTATCGATGCGCTATATACTCCCTGAATCGTCGTACAGCTGGTGCATTATATGACTCAGGACCAATCAGGGGAACATTTGACGCTCCAGTTGTAGGAGTAAACTCCTCGATGAATGAATACGCCTCTCTGTCTATTCTTCGAAGAATAGATGCATGAGCAGGACTGTAATGGGTAGTGGATTCAACAAGCCAGCGAAGCCTCCCAGAAACCATCGCGTTTTGGGCTTCTGATAAAATAGAAGCATAAACATTCACATTATGATCCAGAAGAGCATCTACTACTTGGGTTGACTCAAGGCGGTCTAGGTTTTGGCAACTTGAGCATGGGCAATATCGATGCGGTTGTCCAGATTGGATAGACTCAGTTCCATTGTGCCATAATCGCTGATGTTTTGCTGCTGCCTCTTGGGCATGTCCAATGTCTATTACATCAAATCCCATGTAGTAGAGGAGAGGGACCGTTCCGGGAGCAATTCGACCTAATGCAAGAACTAGCCAAGACATGGGCAAATATCTTCGTTGTAGAAACGAATTGTAGTCCAAGTCGCTCAACAATCCATCGAATGTAAGAGCAGCAGCTCGAACACCTCTAGAATGAAAATCTGATAGGCTCGAAGAAAATACATTTAGTTCGATCTCTTCAGGTATCCGAATAATTATCCGATTCGATTCAATCGATGATTGGAGATCATCTAATACACCCATTTGATGGTTCAGCATGAGTGCTCCAGCGGTATATCCTAGAGAAGAGAATGAAGGCAAGCATGGAAGGAGTATTGAGTCAGTTTTCCTTATTCCTAGTTTTTCTGGATTATCGATGTGTGTTTCAAAGGGAAGTGCGAGAAAATGTGGATTGGAAGAGTGAATTTTGACTCGTCCAATCGTTCCATATGTTATGACTTGACTGTCGGAAAGAATAGGTGCTGTTAGAATAGGCGTGTTGTAGACCTCTGTTCCCATGATATACTCCCCAATTCTTGCGGGTCCATCATGACCACGACCTATTCGGAACTCGGTCAAACTCATCCTTCTCCTGTTATACTAGAGGTTCGTATCCTACATATCCCTCTGTGTCTACCTTTGTTTCGACTTTAGAGAGTATCTTCTCGATGCTCTCAAGTGCTCCTATTTTGAACAAGGGGCTGTTATTGTTACCACAGTTGTATGAATATGTGCAGAGGGGACATCCATCAACTGTCTTACAATCACATTTCTCCAGTATCGTTTTTGTTCTTCTAAATGCCTCATCTAGTTTTCCAAAGAGCAGTTTCGATGCACCATTCCCGCCTGGGCTTCCATCATAGACAAAAATTATTCCTGAATCACCCATTGAAACACCTCCTATTTCACGGGTGCCTCCTCCTGTGAACATATTGCTGGATTCGATGAGGACATGTTCAACAGCGTGAAAAGACCCGCCATAAAGCTCTGCAGGACCCATCTTCCCTCCACCAAGGTGTGCATATTTCCCGGAAATGTAATCATTCACGGAGTTGTTTGGTTCAGGCGCTGTGAAGGCGAAACCACGCGTTTGATAAGTATATACAAGTGGGGTTGTGAGATCATGCCTGCTAATCACCTTCCCACTCCGGGTTTCCTTCCTCACATAACCAAAAACTGTCTGAGTCATCTCAAGATTACAGTAGACTGCGTTGAGACCTAGTATCTTTGTTCGTTCAACAATATCGATTATCTTTGGCATTGTGGAGTATAGAGGCTTAGTGTGGTAGCTTCGATCAGCCGAAGACACAACAGTCGCTCTGCCAAATCCAGGCAAGTACTTGAAGTCGATTGACATGTAATTTTTACCACCGTGGAGGTAAATTGCTCCGGGATGAAGCTCTTGGGCAGCCATTGGCATTGAGCGTTCGCCAAGGCCTTTCTTATCAAGTTTAATCTGAACTGTGTCGCCAATTCCCCTTATACTATACCCCCGCCAAGCTTTTCGAGCTCTCTCATCGTCAATGATGCGAATTTTTCCGTTCTCAAGTTCCTTCACAAGTCCTTCATCAGATAGTTTCTGAATGACTTTCCTGTGTCTTGCGAAATGAGAAGTAGTTAGCTGACCACTCATGGCTGCGGCAATTATTTGATAATATCCAACAACCTCATTCTCAGGTTCAGTGTATGCAGCATCAATATCAGTGAAGTATTTGTCTGGCTCATACCTGTAAAAAGATGAGATGGGATCATTTTCCCTTAGTGCAAGGATTGCAACACTCTCCTGACCTTTTCTCCCAGCACGTCCTATTCTCTGAGTAAGCCGTGTTATTGAAACAATCATGCTCACTACGCTGTTTAGATCACCGATGTCAATTCCAAGTTCGAGAGTCGGAGTGGAAACAATGACAGGTAACTGCCCAGACCTAAACTGGTCCTCAACCTCACTTCTGTATTTCTTTGTGAGACCAGCTCTGTGAACCATAGATTTCACACCGGTATCACCAAGGAGCATATTCAAAACCTCGGCCTCTGAGTGTGTGTTTCCAAAAACCAGTGTCTTGAACTTGCCAACCTGCAATGCAGAAACTAAGTCAACTATCATGCTGTATTTACTTCTCATGCCAGGATAGTACATGAGAAAGTGGATAGGTCCTCTCTTAGCGTTCTTTGATTCAATGAGTTGAACGTCTGTATCAAAGAGGACGTCCGCAAATTCTTTTGGATTAGCCACCGTCGCAGATGCGCCAATCTTCTGGAATTTTCCGGATTCAAGCTCAAGCCTCTTTAAAATATAGTATACGTTAGTGCCCATAGATCCTGTGTAGAGATGGATCTCATCAAGAACAACAAACTTCACCGTTCGTAGAAGAGGAGTCAGGCGTGACTGTGACCACCCCAGATGATAGTGCAAGACATCAGGATTAGTCAGCAATATATCAGGTGGGCTGGAGTAAATCTTACTTCTGGCGTCTTCTCCGATATCACCATCGAAAATGGATACGGTCAAACCGGATGCCCTACCCATCTGTTTAATCTTGTCATATTGATCGCGTGCAAGAGCTTTCGTTGGATAGATGAGAAGTGCTCTTACCCCAGGATATGTAAATGACTCCTGAACTGAGATGAGGAGCTGTCTTATAATGGGAAGGATGAAGCCCTCTGTCTTACCCTGAGCAGTTGGGGCTGCAATGACAACGTTCTCACCATTGCTAATCGCATTGTATGAGTCTTCTTGGAACTTGTAAAGAGTGATAATTCCCTTTGAAGCTAGGTGCTCTTTAAGGCGTGAAGGTATATTGAGATCTTCAACCATTGAACCATACTCAGCATCAGTTGAGGGCATGTATTCATACTTGACAAGATAATCACGACCGGCACGCACCAATGAGCTTAGAGCATCTGGGAAAGACTCAAGGTTGCCACCACCTTGTTCAACAATCTTTGTCACTACCTCATCAGATTGTACTCTGGTGGAGGGGTCTCCCCTGCTTCGTCTTCTCTTGGAAGTGTCAGCTCCACTACCCAAGTACTTCCTTGTCCGCGATCCTGTCTTTCCACTCGCACCAGAGAAGCCATCAGTCTTGATAGCTTGAGAGTATGCTTCATAGGCATCAAAGAGGTCTTTCCTGCTGCCATCCACGAGAAGCTCGACATTGCAAGTGAAGCAGTTTACGTACCATCCTCCAGCAACTTTCTTGAAGTCGAGTCGTGAGCCACACTTGGGGCAGTGAAGGACCGGCACAATAATCACCAGACTCTATGAAGAGGAAGACGTATGGCTTATCAAACTTTGGCACTGGAGTGTTCAGAATATTACTGAATCTAATGTCTGCATACCGAATACTAGTCAGAGTCGCTAGTGTTATAGAACCTTTTCGTGAAATAGTAGAATAGCGCATGGAAACCAATCAGAGCCACGATAATAGGGACAAATAACAGGAATGAATTAACAGCCTCAAATGGTGCAGATAGAACTGGGAGAGCAGAGATCCAAAGGGTCAGCACTAATACCAAACCGGTTGATACGATAATAGATAAGAAGTATGATGAAAATCCTGCCAGACGATTATTCGTGATATTAAGAGGGTCATGAGCTATTTTGAAAATCGATTGCAACTCATCCTCATTAGGAGGGGACTTACGAAAAACATGACACCTTGCTACATCAGGATGTGTGTTATATTCTATCAGGACGGGGTTTTTTTCTCTTACCCTGCCACCCGCAGCTAGCCAAATTCCTTCAGTAGTAATCATAATCCAATAGAATACCCAAAGGATACTGAGAGCTAAACTCGTGGTCAGTCCTATCCATTGCACTTGGAAAAACGAAAATGGAACATATAGAAGCACCGGAAACCATGTACTGAGGACAGGTTGATCCTCCAAGTCTTTTAGGATGTCAGCAAGAACTATTTCTGCATTCTCTGGAGAAGTTAGTAGATCTTCTTCCGTTCTTTTAGAAATGACTATTGAGTGATACATGAGCCCTGATAGAGGAAGTAGCACCTGTTTACTACTTTGAAGCATCCATAATTCAGCATGTCTTGAAAATCCCATACGTTTTTTTGCACGAGATATGATTTCTTCTAGCTCAGGGCAGGAATAGAGTTTTCTGAAACGTTTTCGTAATACCAACTGGAAACTAATTAGTATCAAGAGGATTACTGCAAGAGAAAACGTGAACCAGAGGAGGAGATTATACAGACTAAATTGGAACGAAATTGGTCTGATATAATTAGTGAATGCTGGCATCAAAACTACCAGAAAAAAAACAATGTCTAGAGGCAATATACTGTATAAAAGATAGGGAGCATTACCTTCCCTTCCCACCCCCTTTTCAAAACCTATTTTATAATCCACTTCAGGATACATTTCCTACCAGCCCGTACCATCAGAAATTCAGGAAGGATATAGTTTTTTCGTTGACTAGAGAATCCGCAGAGAAAAGCTCTGGCACGGTTTTAGGTAGAGATGTTTTTCGATGAGTTGATATGTTCACAGATGGAACATTGAAGTGGAAGGGAAATTTGCATGTCTTTATCTTGCAAGACAAATCTGCAGACTATGGCCATAGGGACTCATTTCGCCAGACTGATGCATTTATTGAATGGTTCATGAATCTATCGAACATTAGTTGTGTTTTACAATTGGCCACTCGATGCGCTTTATTTTGCTCTCTTCCTTGTTGACTTCATTCCCTTCCTTATGGTCTGGTTCCTGAAACCAGAATGGGAGTTTGGTATCCGGATCATTGATGTATTTTGGATAATAATACTAGCTGCAATCCTTTTGCCGACAGGAGTAGGACCAGGGTTATTAGTTGTCTTTTGTGTTCAATTCCTAGTGCTTATCTGGCCAAGACCATTCATCACCGTGCCTGAGCTGAACCAGTTGCTGAAGTGAAGAACTTAGCTCAGATCAAATGTAACAACTGTGGAGCGACTTATGCGTATAATCTTGACTCTATTATTAACGGAGAGGTTGTCTGTCAGAACTGTGGAAAGTCCTTCAGAGTATAGTTGGTTATAGCGCAATCCTTTTAACGGTTGTGTAAGAAATTTGCACAACCGACCCGTACAATGCGGAGTTTGATCATAATGGTAGAAGACATCAGCTCATCAGAGCTAGACAAAGTAATCTCAGAGAATAAAGTAGTGTTCGTGGACTGCCACGCGGTTTGGTGTATGCCATGCAGAACCCTTGGCCCAATCCTTGAAGAAGTCCATGAAAAGTATCAGGGTAGAGGACTCAAGGTGGTCAAGATCGATGTTGACCACAACCGAGAATTCAGCATGCAGAATCAGATTACTGGAGTCCCAAGCGTTCTCGTATATGCAGAGGGCAAGAGAGTCATCTTCGATGACGGTTATGGTAAGAAGAGTGACAAACTCGTCGGTGTCATGCCACCTGAAGTCTATGAGCAGATTGCAGACAACCTCCTGGCTGAAGAGGCTGCATAATCATACTATCACACATCCTCCGAGGAAGGACTTTCCTTCCTCGTGAGTATGACTTGTTTTACTAACTCGCTTGAGTCACAACATTATTAGCCTATTCAGAGAAACACACAACTGGTGCATACCCCACATGGTAAAAGATGTGACCCCTGAATATGTTGAGGAAACCATGAAGAAAACAAAACTGCTCTTCGTGGATTGTTGGGCTGCCTGGTGCGGACCGTGCAGGGCATTAAGTCCGATTCTGGAGGAGTTGGAACAGAAGTACAGTAATAATCCAGAAATCGGGTTTTTGAAAGTAAACACTGACGAACATCAGATATATGCAATTAAGAATCATATCATGGGAATCCCGTGTGTTCTCATCTTCTTTAATGGAGAACCTGCTAAACTGAAGATCACAAACAAGGACACAGGGGTCACTACGATTCATGATAGATTGATCGGACTGAGGCCTGCAGAGCACTTTGAGTATGCTATTGAATCATTGCTCGGCGGAAATCAAGAGTCTAGTTGAACACATGATATTTTATTAGATATCGAAGCCTGTGTACACCTGTTCAAGTTTAGAGGTGCGAGAGATGCCAATACTACCCTTTGGAGATAAGAGCCCTAGAATAGACCCTAAGGCATATGTTAGTGTACAGGCAACTATCGTCGGAGACGTCGAAGTTGGACCTGGAGCGAATGTTTGGCCAGGTGCAGTGATACGTGGAGACCTTTCTTCAGTCAGGATTAGCGAGAATACCTGCATTCAGGATAGTGCGGTGATTCATGCTCATAGTCAGGACAACCCCGCGATTATTGGTAATAATGTCATTGTCGGTACGGCTGCAGTACTTCATGGGGTTTACATTGGTGATAGTACCAGTATTGGAGAGGGATGTGTCATCTTTGATGGTGCCACTCTTGGTGAAGGAGTCATGCTAGCTCCAGGGAGCATTGTCCCTGCAAATGTGGTCATTCCACCTCGCAGTCTCAATTCTGGAGTTCCAGCATCTCAGATTCGAGAGATATCGCGAGATGAAGTAGACAAGCATATTGTAAAGACTGAGGCGATATCACAGGTCTTTCAAAAATTAAAACACTGGCAACAGATCGCCTAATCACATCGTTTCTCGAGCCAAAGAACCCAAGTTTTCCATTCCATCATGAGTAAGGAGAACCACATCTGCTACTTTTGCCGAACCAACCTCAGGCAAGAACCTTGTAGGATGAAGTGTGAAGACCATACCCTCTCTCAAGGAGTATTGACTCTTTGGTGAGATGTAAGGAGGTTCATGAAGATCTAAGCCAATCGAACTCCCGAGAGGCTGAACGAACGACTCTGGATGGACTCCTCGTCCACTCTTCTTTAGGATGTGGTTAGCCACTTCTTCAATACTTACATCAGGTTTCATTACTTTCTCTCCAGCCTTGATAGCGTGCAGGATAGAGTCGTGAAGTGCCCTTTGTCTTTCACTAGGTTTCCCCAGATGGATTGTCCGGGCAATTTCAGCAAAATATCCCGAGTGACTCACTGTGATGTCCAAGACAACAAAATCCTCGGTCTTAATCCGGTCTGGACCGGGTTGGGCAACTGGAAAGCGGGCATGGGTTCCAGAGAGTACTGCGGCACGTATCCCTCGCTGTTGTCCACCGGCTCCTCTCATTGCTGCTTCAATTTCTAAAGAGGCTTCATCTTCGGATTTGCCAGAAGCTACAATCTCCAGTGCAGTTCGAACACCAATCTCGGCAACTCTCACAGCTTGGCGGATTGCATCAATCTCAACAGGATCCTTGATGTGGCGTAATTTCCAGAGGGCTTGTGAAAAGTCTCGAAATCCAGCTTCAGGAAGGTTTGTCTTTATTTTCTCGAATTCCCTGACTGATAGCCAATCATGTTGGAGACCTATCATACCCTTTGTCTGCCCCATTTCATTCAGTACACGCAATGCCTCATCCCAGAAAGCATTACCATGAGCACGAAACCAATCCTCAGATGCATCCGAGTTGAAAGTATGTATGGAACCTAGAATGGAATCTACTGCAGTATTACCTTGAAGATTGTCCGAGAGAATCAAATGCGGATGGCTTCCTTCTGCGATGATGCAACCAATTGGTACATTATGACCTGTACTCTCAAATCCAGTCAAGTATTGAACATCCTGCCGTCGTGTTACCACTAGAGAGTCGATCTCATCACGTTTCATAGCCCGATATACTCTCTCCAGCCGTTGAGGGGTATATTGCATCTGGTCTACATCACTCTTTGAAAGTTAAGCAACTTAGAAACTACCTTGCTGCGCTCTTGTCGATTTTATTACCCCATTTAAGCTTCGTGTCGAGGTGTAGGACGAAAACAGAAAGCGGAAAGGAGTGGCGGGACCGCCCGGATTTGAACCGGGGATAACCAACTCCGCAGGCTGGTGCCTTATCCAGGCTAGACTACGGCCCCATTTTACGAGGGGCTGGATTTGACTCATAAAGTCTTCGTTACGATAATTGATAGTATATTCCAATTCTGAATTCTGAAATTATTAATTCTCATTTTCTGTTTCAGATTGCACTTTCTCCATTTTCCCTTCCGAAGTACTAGACGTTCTGTTTCTTGCTATGGTTTTTTGCTAAAACCTCTTGTGCAGCTGTTCCAATCCAATCACTTCTCTCAGCTATTTTCTCAATAGCTTCTTGATAGTAATGATGTTCACTGTCTTCTATCCGCTCATTATACTTCAAAAGGAACTGCTTGAATCCATCATAAGAACGGTTCCATACTCGTGCTCTGAAAATCCAAACACTTGCTAATCGATCTGAGTACGGAGGAAATACCCATAGGAAAGCTGGGTGTCTGTACATACCAGCAATAACGACTACGAGTGTCACTATTAGAAACAGCCACTCTCCAATTGATATCATCAAATAAGGGAAAATAACGTCTTGAGTGATGCCAACTCCGAGTCCAAGGCGGAACCCACTCATGTAACTCTTGGCAATCCAATACATCATTGAAACGAGTAAGACATATAGAACAAGGGTTCGTTTTAAGCCATTAAATAACTTTGAACCAAGTCTTTGAATCACAAGAGGACCTCTTTTCCATGTGAAAGCATAGTTTAAAGAGGGTAACACAAGAACTGTGATACATCCAACTAATGTCCAGAGCACGACATCCATCCATTCTACCACCTATAAAGCAGTGACTAAGCCCCCATTAATAGAAGGGCGAGATTTAGCACATAAAGTCTTTGTCGTGAATTTAATTAGTTGATTCAGATCGGTGTATGAACTTGTAGAACTCAAACAAGAGGCAGCTTCATCATTGTAACTACAGCTCGTCCTCTTCGCTTCGTCACTCTGAGTGTGTGCTCAGAAGTCTGCAGTATAAAGTCTTCTCCTTCCTCCAAGTTTTCGAGAACTGTTCTCCCCATAGGGCCATTCAGATATTTGGTGAAACGTGCCACTACTTTTTCTTCATTTGTGACATGGTTGCCAACAATACTCATTTTTGAAACCTCACGTCATAATTCAATATCAGAATGAGGCATATAAAGTCCGACTGACTGTAGAAATGAGAAGAAAAAGTGGCCGTACCGCCCGGATTTGAACCAGGGATAACCAACTCCGCAGGCTGGTGCCTTATCCAGGCTAGACTACGGCCCCATTTTACGAGGGGCCGGATTTAACTCATAAAGTCTTCGTTGTGAAAAGACAATAGAAGGATTATAGGGCCGTGAGTATCATTCAAAGTGAAGTTGGAGTCCTACTGCAGTACAATCTGCTCTTTTTATCACACAGGGTTTACCTCCAAATATCTAAAAATTAAACATTCGCCATCTTCTGGATAATCGAGCACCACATTATCCAACGAACCGATGAAACAGCTTGTACGTCCACTCATAATGTTGTTTACAGATGAGTCTAGTTCATAATAAATGACTCAGATGATCGATTTCCAATCCGATGTTGTTGGAAAAGAGAATCTCTTCATAGTCAGATTTCGTTCTGTTTATGGGCTTGACGATGACTTGCTTGGAAAAGCATTGGGTATTACAAACCTAAGCATTAGCAGCAAACATGCAAGAGCAGAGAAACCCAATTCACCAGTAACAATTTGAAGCCAGATGGCAATTGCCGATACACCGAGAGTCCAAAGAATATATCGTACTAAGTTCCAAAAAAAAGTGTGTTCATAGTAAGATTCGCAGTACCAAATGATTATTGAAGAGGGCACTTTTTCCTCATTCAAGGCACGTACATGAACCTTCATCATATAAAGCAGTACTTCAGATAACAGGAGAAGGAAAACACCGACTACTGGAAGACCCAGAATTGTCGCTAGATCATCCATAGCCGGTATTTGAATCACTAATACATTCACTCCTCATCTCAACTACCCTTCCTCCGGCACACGACAACTGAATCTCAGTTGGTCCCCTGTACTGAATACACTTGCCTCGGTTAATAAACTTGTCATTTTTTGTATTTGCACAAAATTGTATCCAATCTCCACTACATTCAAGGGTGGTATCCTGCAAACAAATAACTAATTCGAGGTAGATATCACTAGCTACCTCTTTGCTTTGAGCACAAGTCTATAAGAAATAATGGCGGGACCGCCCGGATTTGAACCGGGGACACCCAACTTGTTACGCTCGCGCCTTATCCAGGCTAGACTACGTCCCCATTTTTCATGGGGCTAATTTTGACTAATAGAGTCTTCGTTGTGAATTATCAAATAGAAATAATTGTTTGTAATTCACTGCTTCGTTTCTTCATGCATTAAGCTAGAGTTTTTCTTTCGTTTCACATAGTAGAATGTGGCTACACAAGAGCCGAAGATAAAAAAGACAGATGGTATGATAAAGAAGGCAGTGAAGGATACAACTGATGGTACCTTTGTACAATAATCGGGTAATAGTAAGTTTATAGTTAAGAAAGCCAATGATCCAATCCAAAAGCCAGATCCACTAAGAACTTTACTATCGTGTCCTAGTTTGATTTCTCTTCTTCTTATAAGGAATTCTGAAACGAACGATGCAAATGCTGGTATGGTGAGTATCACCATGATTTCTTGTATTAGCAATCACCTCCACAGTTTGTTCTGTCTATAGATTCACCTCGTATTCAAAATTATTGTTCTTCCAAGCTCTGTTGGAAAACGCATTGAGCAACATGAAAAACCCATGCCAAGGCAAATAATTTGAACAACACGTAGAGAGGAAGTCCAATGAATAACCTATCAAATGCTGCAGCTCCACTCAGTCCTTGGTACACAGAGGTGATGAAGCTTCCTACGAGGAAAAGAACTGCTGATAAAAGAAGCATTATACCTGTCATGAGTCATATAAAGTCCGATTGACTGTATGATTGACGAGAATGAGTGGCGGGACCGCCCGGATTCTCATCAGGTTGAAGAATGACGAAGAGGAGTGTTGGACAATAACTCTAATCAAATGTCTTAAAGATGTCAGGTTGTTTTCCGTCAAATCTCATTCATGGACGTACCCAACACTCCATGAATGGGTACGTGGCAGATGAGCCTTGTTCATTTAGAGAACTCATGAGATTAACCTCATTCTCATCTCTTCTACTCTAATTGGATCTATAAGGTTCAATAAATCAGGTTTATTTCATTGATATTCATCTATTCATTTCAATCTACAACAGTACATTATTGTGCTCGTTCATGGAGTGATAGAACTGTCTGAATTAGTAGAACATGATAATTCTTCTAACTGTCGGGATATTAATGAACCAATTATCATCATTGAAAAATGCAGAACTAGTACTGCAAATACAAATGGAGGCCAACTGGAGTACAATATCGGGTTCGAATACCAGATCACACTCCACACTATACAGAGTGAAATAGGAAGAAGAAAAATCAAAACCTGGTATTCAGTTGAATGCTCACTTACTATAATTTTGTAAGCTGAATTATCATACCAAGTTTGGGGGGAGAAAGGGCTTTCTATCCTATCCAACTTTAGGCGTAACTTCACTCTTTGAATGGCAACATTGACTAGTATTAAGAGGGAAGATAAAATTATAAAGATGATAAATAAGAGTTCCTCCATTTCTCGCCCGTTCCTAAAATCACAATACTTAGTGTTTCAATGCATACAATTCTTTTCCTGGATATAGTTACCTCACTCAACAACGCTTCCTCCGTCGCACGACAACTGAATCTCAGTTGGTTCCCTGTACTGAACAGACCGACTCTATTTAATAAACTTGTGATTTTTTTGCATTTGCACAAAATTACATCCAATCCCCACTATATCCAAGGCGGCATATTGCAAATCAATGACTAATTCGAGGTAGATATCACTAACTGCCTCTCTGCTTTGAGTACAAGTCCATAAGAAATAATGGCGGGACCGCCCGGATTTGAACCGGGGAATACCAACTCCGGAGGCTGGCGCCTTATCCAGGCTAGACTACGGCCCCAAGAGGCTAAAGATAAGGGATCGCTTAAAGAATTTGCTCCAAGTGCCGGTTTCAAAAGAGAATAGATGTAGGATCCACCAGCCACCAAGCACCCCGTTTATTCCTAACAAAACCTTTCTTGTATTCGAGCACCGGAGAGCCCAATATTTCCATCGCACGATTATTGAGTCTATCAATTCTATCTAAGATGGTTCGTCTCTTCTGCGCATCTCCGAGGAGGTGCTCCGCGAGCTCAGGAGTTGTTCCGCCTTCATTCCGAATAAAGAAAGCCAACAATTTCCGATCAAGATCATCAGCACTAATCTGTTCCTTTGCTGTCTTATTGAGGTCTCCAAGAAACACGCTTGTTGCTTGCGATCGTTCTAGGTGTTCAACGCGAGTCTTTAGTTGAGCAATCTCTTCTGATAGCTCAAGAAACATTGGTGGTAAATCCTGATCCAATCTCCACTCAATAGCCTCGTGAATATACCTCTGACGGTTTCTTTCTCCTGCTGTAATGTCTATCCGGTCTAGTAAGGACTTTTCAAGACGTACACGAATGCTCACTGCTTCGTCGTCATCCTTCTTACCCATCTTCTCTACTCCTGCTGTACGAGATACTGTGAACGGACTCCTTTTGACATCCCGAGAACAAAAGGGTTGCCTTCGTTCTCTTTCGACACAGTTATAAAACAAACCACTAGCCATGGCTAAAATGCGATGGTGAGAGTCGATGGTGAATAAAGAAAAGAACCTCAAGCGAGAACGAATACGACTGAGTAAAAGTCAGAATCCTCAGCAAATCGACTACAAGAGAATGGATAAAAAAAGATCAATCAAGACTGAGTTCTGGAAGCTGAAGAAGAGGGGTACAGCTATCCCTGCAAAAGTGACAGCATCAAAGAAGGCTGAGAAGGCACCAAAACCAGCGAAAGAAAAGAAGAAGAAAGAGAAAGAACCAGAACTTGAGGTTATCGAGGAAGAAATTGAGGCTATTGAAGAAGAGCCTGAAATCGAAGAGATTGATGAAGAACTCGAGGATCTATACTCCTATGACGAGGATATAGACGAGGAATTCGACGACGAAGATGAGATTGAAGAGTCTGAGTAGAACGTAATACTTGACTCCACCACTCATCCAAAAGAATAAGACGGACATTACCTATCTTCACAGTCTGAGAACCCTATAAGAGGCTGATAGAAATGACCACTCTTCTTCAGATTATCAAGCGTCTACAAGAACTATCACCTCGAGAGATGACGATTCAAGGTCTAGAGGATCGGGTAGAGATAGGTCCTCAGAATCCTACAGAACAGGCAAACACAACAATAAACAGGATTCTTATCGCCACTTATCCCTCCGCAAGAGTCGTGACAAAGGCATCTCAAGATAAATCAAACCTGCTCGTCACATATAGACCCCTATTTCCGTATGTCATAGACAGACTCTCTGGTCTTGATCTTGTGAGAGTACGACTACTCACAAAGAACTATATCTCATCCTACGTCATGGGAAGTGGTTGGCTATGCGCAAGAGATGGTCTAAATGATGCTCTGTGCGATGCACTTGGTGTGGAGAGGATAGGAGATTTTCTAGCAGAGGGTGATTATGGCGAGTATGTGCCCTTTGGCAGGATCTGCAAACCGCAAAGCGTCAAGAATCACTCTGGTTTTGTAAATTATGTTGCATCCAAATTAAATCTCAACACAATAATGTTCTCCGGAGATTTGGATGATGAGGTTGGTGACTTCTTATTGGTTGCCGGATGTCATGTAGATATGCCGCATATCATCAATGCAAAGAAGCAGGACATCGATACCCTTGTAACTGGCGAATTGGCTCCAGAAATTAGACTTCTAGCTCATGAAGAGGGCATCAACACTCTTGAACTCGGTAGCTTTGTGACAGAAGATCCGGGAATGAAGAGGCTTCGGGATAGTATCAGTCTTGAATACCCGGAGCTGAAAGTTGAGTTCATGGCATCTACACAAGTTGCTCATGGACTTAGGCCATACAAGGAAGATATGGCATAGCAGGCAAAGCACATCAGTCAGCTGGTGGCATCCGTATCAATATTACATTCTTGTTTTTCGGAACTCCTACATGTCGTGCCACTGGGTCACACTTTGTTCTCATGATATGAACTGTCGGACAGGTTGGTTCAAACTCTGTCAACGACTCGAAGTTACCCATGCCTTTTGCTATAATTAGCTCAGATGAAAAGAAGAGGTCTTTGAACGCGTTGGAACTACGTTCGAGGTTAACACCTATGGCAGAGGTACCAGTATCAATAACGTGATCAGCATAGTCACGTAGATGGACCTCCTCAGCGTCGATCCTTGTTGCATCGTTCAAAACGGGACCGCCTTTTACAACTGCGACTACCTTTGGACCAATCCGTTTTATCTCACGTATGAGAATTAAATCAAGAACGAGTTCTCCAGCATTATCTAGGAGGTAGAAAACACTCTTTACATCTTGGCAAAGTAATCGTACGTCCTCGATTTGGTCGACTGCAAGATCGGTTTCTACATTATCTATGATAGCCTTTAGTTCGCTTAGAGAAAACTCACGACCAGACACATCAAATTCAATGGCGTTTGCAGCTGCTGCAATCAAAGTAGCTATTCTGAATCTCGAGGCAGGTTCAGTAAATCCTTCGACAAGCTGAAGTAGTTCTGGAAAAATACTTAGTGCCATCAGATTTGATTGATGTTTCAAATCTTTGTATGGGTCACAGCCAGTCATGCGTTGGACAAGAAGATCCCTGTCAGTACCAATATGGCTAGGTACCGCATCACTGTTGAAGTTCTCACCAAGAAATCGAGTCATTGCTTCAATGACCTTCATCTGGAGTTTGGGGTCGTCTGTGGCAAGTCGTACTTGATTTCCTGCTCGTTCTAAGAGACAATGGGCACATTCAAGAGATACCTTCACTCACATCGCCAAGACAAAAGCCAATCCGATCTAGTGAAAAATGAACCGGATTATGCTATTTACTCAATGGTGATACCAAATCAGATAGGACTGGTTCTGGCTTGTCTGAATTCGCAACTGCAGAGGCCAATAGCACTCCCTGAGCTCCTAACTTGATTGCTGCAGCGACATCGTCACCGTTGCCAATTCCAGCACCACATAGAATCACTACCTTCTTGTTCACCTTTCGAATCTTTTCAACGGTACCTGAGATTATCTCTGGCTGTGCTTGGGAAACTGATATTCCAGAACCTATTAGCTCAGGGGGTTCTACAGCTACAGACCAAGGATTCATACATGCGGCAGCCACACTCACCTGTATATTGTTCGTGCAGACGACGGTGAAGAGGTTGATTTTGTGTGATTTTGTTATGGATTCCTCTATATCCGCTAGTTGCATCCTTTTTTCAGAATGGTTGAGGAGAGTCCCGGTGCATCCGGATTCGACCAGAGTGTCGCCAAGAACATGACCGGTGAATCGTCCAGGTTCACCTGGATCCATATGTTGTGAAAAGACTGGTATTTCTACTGCTTTTGCGACCCGAAACAAGTCGGGTATCTGTGGAGCAATTACTATTGGCACGTCATATTTATTCGAAACCCGCTCACAGGTCTGAGCCAATAGGACTGCTTTTTCTCCTGTTGCTTTGGTATAGGTCTTGAAATTGATAATTACGACTGGAGTTTCAATTTTAACCACAAACATCCCACCTGGGTACTACAAGCAACTAAACCCTTGATTAAAACTTTGTTGGACAGAATTTGTGGCAAGACTTGTGGTCATCTATCTAGCTGAGCCAATGAGTAGCTTCATGATTGGCACGCGAGCATAGCCTCTTCGATTCAGATCTGTAATAGGTTTCCGTACCTCGATCTTAACGAATTTACCGGCCTCAGCGGACTTATAGTAGTGCATGAAAGTCTTGGAGAACTCCGTGAAGTTCGCTGCAGAGAGGAGTTCGGTTGCAACATCATTAGAAATGCGAACATGTGCATCTTGATCAGTCATTGCACCAGCCTTTATTGTTACTTGGCCAAGAGGAACCTTTCCAATCCAAAACCGTTCGCCCATTGCCATAAATTCAATATAGAACTCATCAGTCCCTTCAATCCCAGCGCCCATGCGTGAATCATTGAACATGTACATCAACCGGTCCTGAATTGATGCGTGGTAAGGAATTGTTGATTCTCTGCCCACTGGTACTTCCTCAGTGGCAGTGACTTCGGATTCTGTGGCTCTTTCAATACTAGGCTCGGTTTCTTCAGCCTGGACCTCATCTTTTTCGGTATCATCAATAGTTTCTTGCTTTTCTTCGCCTGACTTCTTGCGCCTAAAAAATCGTGACATATCCAGATTCGCTCCTAATTGCAAATTGAGCATAATGCTCAGCATTCGGTATGAGATGATTTCTTCATCTAACTGCAATGCTTAGGCAGAAAACCTACTTAGATGTAGAAAAAGATAGCTCAGTTGTATCCATCAGGTTGAAGGATTTGGTTTTTGTACTCCGGAAATTAGAGCCATTTTCTCGAGTTGGGTCACTAGTGGGACTCCACCCGATATCTTCCGTTCTCCCCAGAGCTCATCAACCAGAAGGTCTCTGATTGCTATTCTAATGACCTCTGAACGATTCGGATACTTATTCTGACCAATTAATTTGTCCACACCATCAACATAGGACTCAGGTAAGCAGATAGTGACGACTCTCATAGTGACCAAGAACAAACAAAACAAACACTGTAAAGAACCGGTGTCTGATTGTAGTGCGTATCAGGGTAATACTTACCATTAAGGGCGAAGAACTATTTTTCCGAACTGTTCCCCATGTTCGAGAATCTCGTGAGCCTCTTTTGCCTTTGAGAGGGGATAGATGCGGTCTACTACAGGTCTAATCTTCCCACTCCAGACCAGCTTTAAGGCAGTTCGTAATTCATCCCTGCTACCCATGGTTGAGCCCAATATCTCAAGTTGTTTCCAAAATATAAGATTGAGATTGGTCTCAGCTTTTGGACCTGAGGTTGCGCCACAAGTCACCAGTTTTCCACCTTTTCTTAGACTCTTTAGACTTCTATCCCATGTTGCCAGCCCCACTGAGTCCAGAACAACATCGACTCCACGATTCTTTGTCACTCGATAGATCTCCTTGTGATACTCAGGACTTGTTCTATGATTGATTGTAATGTTTGCACCAAGCGTTTCCGATTTTTTCAGTTTTTCATCTGAGGAACTGGTGACAATCACTCTAGCACCAGCAGTCTTGGCAATCTG